>ERZ1643251.545-NODE-545-length-52733-cov-11.727476_pt1 | contig 52733 bp, 64 predicted proteins | sample MGYA00579261_ERZ1643251 | MGnify/ENA primary metagenome ERZ1643251 (study PRJEB29033, sample SAMEA4952267) | chicken gut metagenome | biome: Broiler Chicken; feature: Gastrointestinal Tract; material: Caecum | place: Ireland | collected 2018 | study: Broiler...
TAACCAGATTCGAACTGGTGACCTCGTCCTTACCAAGGACGTGCTCTACCACCTGAGCCATAGCAGCATCTTTGCCGCGCCTTTTACGGCGCAGAAGTTATTATACACAATCCCCCCGCCGGTTGTCAATCCTTTTTTCTTCGTTTGGGCGACTTTTTACGAAAAATTCCTCGAACTGTATAAATTTTCCGCCTTTTGGCAATACTGTTGAAAAGAACCGCTTCTTTTTTCGGCAAAATTCGGTCAAAAGGATAAAATGCAAAGCGTTTTCCCGTAAGGCAGCCAAAAAATGGGTTGCAACGCTTGTCGAAAAAGAGTATAATGAAAACAGTATCCTATGCTATATTGAGGGATTTTGCGTTGTTTTTCCCTCGTATTTACAATTTATTCATGTTTTTGATTCGTTTCGTTTGTGATTTGTTAGAAGATTAGGAGGATTTTTTCGTGCGCGGAGATTTACATTGCCACACAAAACTTTCAGACGGGTCGCTTGGGATTGAGGATTTAATTACACTTGCCAAAAAACGCGGCATTGAAGCGATTGCCATTACAGACCATGACTGCCTTGCGGGCACGGTCCGGGGGAAAATTATCGGCGACCGTTTCGGCGTGCAGGTCATTCCCGGTGTGGAACTTTCCGCCACCGACACAAAAACCGGCAAAAAAGTGCATTTGCTTTGCTATTTGAGCGATGCGCCCGACCGCTTGGAAGGGCTTTGCCACCGCAATTCGTTGGCGCGTAAAAAAGCGGCGCACTACATGATGCTGCAAGTGGCGAAACGTTACCCCGTTGCGGCGGAACTGATTGTCAAATGCGCGACCGGCTCGACCAACATTTATAAACAACACATTATGCAGGCGCTTATGGAGTGCGGCTTTTCCCGCGACATTTACGGGGAAATGTATCACAAGCTGTTCGATAAAGATTCGCCCGAGAGCGTTTTGGTCACGCCGAAATACCCTGACATTGAAGAGGTTTTGACCGCCATTCACGACGCGGGCGGCATCGCGGTGCTTGCGCACCCGTACTTTTTCGACAACCTTGACTCTCTGCCGCGCCTTATCGAAAACGGTCTGGACGGCATTGAAGTCTGGCACCCCTGCGCGACGGAAGAGCAGCAGGCGGAGCTCAAAAAAATTGCGACCAAAAACAAGCTTTTGATGACCGGCGGAACCGATTTCCACGGACTTTACAATTTAGACCCGGTGTCGATAGGCGACGTGCTGACGCCCGACGACGCGATGGCAAAACTGCTCGGCTACAAAGCGAAACAAAAACGCCTGGCGCGCAAAGCGGCAAAAGCAGCGGCGGCCGCACAGCTTCAAAACGACGCCGGCTAATAACGGAGGAACCACCGAATGGAAGACAGCGATATTAAAATCTTCGGCAAAGAGCAAAATTCCGGCAACGACGAATTAAAATTCATCGCGTTAATGGAAAAAGAACGCTCCAACGGCAACATTGACGAAGCCGTGCGCTTGGGCGACTATCTTTCGGACATTTTCTTAGACGAAGAAGGGCTTTTGCAGCGGCTCGCGCCGTTTATCGGCAACACCGATTTTCCGCGCGACGTGCTGTTTCAAATTAAAATTTTGATGTTCTTCACCGCGGAATATACGATTAACCGCGTTTTGCCGAACACGATACTGACAAGCACCGCCGTCAACGCCCTTTACGGCAACATTAAAAACGGTGACAGCGCGTTTTACACTGAATTTTCCGACGGCGCGGAATACAGCTTTTATTATCTCGCCATGCGCAAGGAAAGCCAAAGCGTGATTACCGAAATCGGCAAGGCGTTTGCCATGCTTTGCGGCAAAGAGGACGACCAAGGCTTTATCGATCTCGGCAAGCGGCTGTTTAATCTCGTTTCCGACGAAGTCGCCGACATTACCAATATGTTTAACTTCGTGGACGCGTAAAAACAAAATAAAAGAAGCGCTCGGAAATCGGGCGCTTTTTTCATGTAAAAAGAACCCTGCAAAAGTGCAGGGTTCTTTTTCATTTGTATACATTCTTATTTTGCCACGATATTGACGAGTTTACCGGGGACATAGATTTCTTTGACGACGTTTTTGTCGGTTAAGAAGCTTTGCACCTTTTCGTCGGCTTTCGCGACGGCGATGGCGTCTTCTGCGGAAATGTCCGCCGCCACCACAAGTTTGCCGCGCAGTTTGCCGTTGACCTGCACCGCGATTTCAATCGTGCTGTCCACGCATTTTTCCGGGTCATAGGCAGGCCACACAGCGTCTTTTGCAAGCATTTCGCCGTAACCGAGCGTAGACCACATTTCTTCGGTCACGTGCGGCGCAAAGGGATTGACCAAAATCAACAGCGTTTTCAGTTCCGCGCGGTTGATTTCGCCGGCGTCATAGATGTTGTTCAGCAACGTCATCAGCGCGGCGATTGCCGTGTTGTATTTGAGGGTTTCAATATCTTCCGAAACCTTTTTCACCGTTTTGTGGAACGCGCTTTCGAGTTTTTCGGAATACGCGTCGCCGTCTTTTAAGATTTCCTGCAAATTCCAAATGCGGTCGATAAAGCGTTTGCAGCCTTTCACGCTGCTTTCCGACCACGGCGCGGCTTTTTCATAGTCGCCCATGAACAGCACATAAGTGCGCAGCACGTCGGCGCCGTAGGCATCGACAACCTCGTTCGGGTCAATGACGTTGCCGCGGGATTTCGACATTTTTACGCCGTCCGGCCCTAAAATAAGGCCCTGCGCGGTGCGCTTCTGATAAGGCTCTTCATAAGGCACAAGCCCCAAGTCATAAAGGAATTTGTACCAGAATCTCGAATAAATTAAGTGGCGGGTGACGTGTTCCATACCGCCGTTGTACCAGTCAACCGGCATCCAGTATTTCAGCTTGTCGTAATCGGCAAACGCCTTGTCGTTGTGCGGGTCAACATAGCGTAAGAAATACCAAGAAGACCCCGCCCACTGGGGCATAGTATCGGTTTCGCGCTTCGCGTCGCCGCCGCATTTCGGGCATTTGCAGTTGACAAAGCTGTCAATTTTGGCAAGCGGGCTTTCGCCGTCGGAACCGGGCTCGAAGTTTTCAACGTCCGGCAGTTTCAGCGGCAGTTCGTTATAAGGCACGGCGACCATACCGCATTTCGGGCAGTGGACAATCGGAATCGGCTCGCCCCAATAGCGCTGGCGGTTGAACGCCCAGTCTTTCATTTTATACTGCACGCCGCCTTCGCCGATGCCTTTTTCGGTGAGGTAATCAATCATGCGGGCGATAGAATCTTTTTTGTTGTCAAGCCCGTTCAAGAAGCCGGAATTGACCATTTCGCCGTCGCCGGTGTAAGCGGCTTCTTCAATATTGCCGCCGCGGATGACTTCGATAATATCAATCCCGAATTTCTTCGCGAACGCATAGTCGCGGTCGTCGTGCGCCGGCACCGCCATAATCGCGCCCGTGCCGTAGCCCATCATGACATAGTCGGAAATATAAACCGGGATTTCCTTGCCGTTAACCGGGTTTACCGCGGTCAGACCGTCAATGCAAACGCCGGTTTTGTCTTTGACCAGCTGGGTGCGCTCAAACTCGGTCTTTTTCGCACATTCCGCACGATAAGCGTTAATCGCATCCATATTGCCGATTTTGTCAGCGTATTTGTCGATAATCGGGTGTTCGGGCGCAATAACCATAAAGGTTACGCCGAACAGGGTGTCGGGTCTTGTGGTGTAAATGCGCAGCGTTTCGGGAATATCTTTGAGCGTGAAGTTCACGAACGCGCCGCGGGATTTACCGATCCAGTTAATCTGCTGCTGCTTGATATTCGGCAGATAATCAACCTTGTTAAGCCCGTCAAGCAGTTTGTCGGCGTATTCGGTAATCCGCAGATACCAAACGTCTTTCGACTTCTGAACCACTTCGCTGTGGCAGATGTCGCATTTGCCGCCCTGGGAATCTTCATTGGACAAAACGACCTTACACGACGGGCAGTAGTTGACGAGCGTCTTGTCACGGAACGCAAGCCCGTTTTCAAACATTTTTAAGAAAATCCACTGGGTCCATTTGTAGTAGCCCTCTTCGGTGGTGTCGACCACGCGCGTCCAGTCAAACGAGAAGCCGACCTTTTTCAGCTGGCTTGTGAATTTCGCGATGTTCATATCGGTGACCTTGCGCGGGTGAATACCGGTTTTAATCGCGTAGTTTTCGGTCGGCAGACCGTAGGCGTCAAAACCGATGGGGAACAAGACGTTGTACCCTTGGAGCCGCCGTTTGCGCGAAACGACTTCCAGACCGCTGTAAGCCTTAATATGACCGACGTGCATGCCCGCACCCGACGGATAAGGGAATTCAACAAGGCCGTAAAACTTCGGCTTGTCGGAATTGTCCACCGCGTGGAACACACCGGCTTCTTCCCATTTTTCCTGCCACTTTTTTTCTGCCGCTTTAAAATTGTAGTCCATTGCACTCATCCTCTATGTGATTGGTTATTCGTTTACAAATTATTCGGTGACAAGGCCGGATAAATCGACCTCTTCTGCGTCGCCCCAAAGTTTTTCCAAATTAAACGTCTCGCGTGCGTCCGGGGTGAACACATGCACGACCACGCTTTTATAGTCAAGCAAAATCCAGCCGGTCGCTTTGCCTTCAATATGGTCCGGCTGTTCGCCGAGTTTCGAAAGCCCGTCTTCGAGTTCGTCGGCAAGCGCGCGGATGTGCGTCGAAGAAGTACCGGTGACCAGCACAAAATAATCCGCCACGGTCGTCAGCGCGTCGATTTTTAAGGCGACAATCTGCATGCCTTTTTTCTTATCTAAAATCTGAACGGCGTTTTCCATCAGTTCTTTCGGGTTCATTCGGTTCATCCTTTCCGGTTTATCACCAGTTCGTTATAGGCGCGGATGCTGTCTTCGTGCACCGGCCAGGCGTTTTCCACAAGTTCGTTAATGGTGAATTGCAAGCCCTCAAGCATAGCGTCCTCCAAAGAGACATACGCTTTTTCACGCATACGTTCCACGCCGGGATAGTCGCGGTCGGCGGAAATAAAGTCCGCAACAAACAGCACTTTGTCAAGCAAGGTCATCCCCGCTCTGCCGGTCGTGTGCCAGCGCACAGCCGAAAGAATGTCCTCGTCGGTCACGTGCAGTTCGCGGCGCAGGAAATCCGCCCCGGCCATCGCGTGCCAGGTTTTGCGGCTGGCGCGTTCGGTTTCGGTGAGCATTATACCATTGCGCTCAAAGTATTGCAACAATTCGCTGTCGGGCGTGTTTTTCAAAATATCATGCAAAAGCCCCGCGGTAAAAGCTTTTTGCTCGTCGGCGCCGTAGTGCTTTGCGAGCTTTTTGGCTTCGTCGGCGACATTCAAAGAATGATACAGCCGGTCGGGGTTTAAGCGTTTTTTGATTTCTTCTAAAAATTCAGCGTTTCTTTGGGTATCCATACATGCCTCTTGTCCTGATATAGTCTAAAACGGCGGGCGCGAGATATTCGCTTGCGTCCTCCCCTTTTGAAAGCTTTTCCCGAAGTTCGGAGGAGCTGATTTCAAGCGGCTCGACCGGGGAAAACAAAAGGTGTTCGCCTGCCGTCTTGTTTTGCGGCATATACACGCGCAAGGTTTTAAACGCATAACTGCGCAACGCTTGTAAATCGTCCTCGTCTTGCCGCGACGCCACGCAAAGCGTGCATTTTTCGAAAATTTCGCGGTATTTATACCATTTGTGGAACGACAAAAACATATCCGAGCCCATTAAAAGATAAATTTCGGCGTCGGGGTATTGCGCTTGCAGTTCGCGGACGGTGTAAACCGTGTAGCTGTCGCTTTCGCGGTCGATTTCCATAGAGCTTACCGTAAACGCCGGGTCATCGAACGCGAGCCGGCACATTTGAAGCCGTTCGCTGTCAAGCGCCAAGTCGTCACAGATTTTGTGCACGGGGCGTTTGTCGGGGACCACAAACACGCGGTCAAACGGAAGCAAACTGCAAAAGCTATCCAAAAGGCGGCGGTGCCCGAGATGCGGCGGGTTAAACGTGCCGCCGAATAATGCGATTTTCATAGCCTCACCGTTTGTTTTTCTGTTTCTCGTGCAGTTTTTTGCTGTAACGGTAGAAAACCATACTGCCGCCGACCACAGAAACCACTTCGGCGCCGGTCGCCGCGGCGAGCTTGTTTGCAATCACCTTGGGCGGCTCGGGGGAAGTCTCCAAAAGCACTTTTAATTTGATCAGTTCGCGCGCTTCAAGCGCGTCGTCTGTCTGTTTAATCAGCGCATCGGAAATTCCGCCTTTTCCCACCTGGAACAGCGGCACCAATCCGTTCGCCTGCGCGCGCAGTGCGGCGCGTTCTTTTCCTGTCATGGTTATTCTCCTTTATTGAGATATGCGGGAAGCGCCTCTGTCAGTGCGCGCAGCGCGTTGCCGCGGTGGCTGACCGCGTCCTTTTCTTCGGGGGTAAATTCTGCAAAGGTGCGCTCGCCCACATAAAACAGCGGGTCATAGCCGAAGCCGTTTTCGCCGCGTTTTTCATAGCCGATTTTGCCCTCGCATTCGCCGCGCACCACAAGCTCGCGGCCGTCCGGGAACACGCACGCCACGGTGCTTACAAAGCGCGCAGTGCGTTTTTCGGGCGGTATGTCCGAAAGCAGGGAAAGCAATTTTTCATTGTTTTTATCATCGTTGCCGTGTTCACCGGCAAAGCGCGCAGAATACACGCCGGGCGCGCCGTCGAGCGCGTCCACACAAAGCCCGGAATCATCTGCAATACAGGGCATTTTGCCCTCTTTACAGCCGGAGCGTGCTTTCAAAAGTGCATTTTCTTCAAAAGTGGTGCCGGTCTCTTCGACGTCAGTCAGGTCAACGCCCGCTTCGTCGGCGGTCAGCACATGGACGCCCAGCGGCGAAAGAATCCGCTGTAACTCGTCTCGTTTTTTCATATTATGCGTGGCGATTAAAAAATCCAAAGCGTTTTTTCTCCTTTTTGGGTTTTTCCGGTTCGTTTATTTCTCCCGAATCCGATTGTAATTCAGAAACTCCCGCTTCATCTGCTCCTTGAGGGGCAGGGGTTTCCGGCGTTTGCGGCTCCACTTCACCCGGCGCGTCGCCATTGGGTTCGTTTTCGGCCACAGGTCGTGGTGCGGGTTCGTGTCCATCAGACGGAAGGTCTTGTAGCACAGCTTCCACATGGTTTTGGTCGTTTTTCTCATCTTCGGCCGCCTCCTCGTCGGAAATTTTACGGAACAGGCTTTCGGCGAACGCGCGCGGATTAAACGGCTGTAAGTCGTCAATCTGCTCGCCGACGCCGATGAATTTTACCGGAATACCGAGTTCGTGCTTAATCGCAAGTACCACGCCGCCGCGGGCCGTACCGTCCAATTTTGTGAGCACGATGCCGGTGATTTCGGCGACGTTTTGGAATTCGCGCGCCTGGTTGACGGCGTTTTGCCCGGTGGTCGCGTCAAGCACCAAAAGCACTTCTCTATCGGAATACGGCAGCTCGCGGTCAATCACACGATAGATTTTCGCAAGCTCGTCCATTAAGTTTTTCTTGTTGTGCAGTCTGCCCGCCGTGTCGATAATCACAATATCGCAGTCGCGCGCTTTCGCCGCGTTCACGGTGTCAAAAACGACCGCCGCGGGGTCGGCGCCCTCGGAATGCTGCACAATATCTACGCCGGCGCGCTGCGCCCAAATATCCAGCTGGTCAATCGCCGCCGCGCGGAATGTATCCGCCGCGCCGAGAATGACTTTTTTGCCCTCGGCTTTATAGCGTGCGGCAAGTTTGCCGATTGTGGTCGTTTTGCCGACGCCGTTGACGCCGATGACGAGCACCACCGACGGCACGGTGACAAGGCCCATATCTTCGCCGCCGTCAAGCAGTTCGGCGACAATTTCTTTGATTTCGTTTTTAACGGCTTGGGCGCCGCGCAGGTGTTTTTCCGCCACGCGTTTTTTTAGCCGGTCGGTGATTTCCACCGCGGTGACCACGCCGACGTCGCCCATCACCAAAATTTCTTCCAACTGGGCGTAGAGGTCTTCGGTGATTTCTTCGGCGTCGCCGAACAAATCATCAATCGCCCCCGCCATTTTGTTGCGGGTTTTGGTTAATCCAAAATTGATTTTGCTGAAAATACCCATGGTGTTATCCTTTCGTAACCGCGAAATGCGGACAAAATCTTTTTAAGCAAGCCCGAGCTGTTTTGCCATTTCCGCCGTTTTCAGCTCCAGAAGCTTTGAAACGCCGCTTTCCTGCATTGTTACGCCGTAAAGCACGTCGGCTTCTTCCATTGTGCCGCGGCGGTGCGTAATTAAAATAAACTGGGTGTTCTTTGTCATGCGGCGGACATACTGGGCGTATCTTGAAACGTTGACGTCGTCGAGCGCCGCTTCGACCTCGTCGAAAATGCAGAACGGGGCGGGCGTCACTTTCAAGATTGCAAACAACAGGGAAATTGCGGCAAGGCCTTTTTCGCCGCCGGACAGCGGTTCAATACTCTTCAAGTTCTTGCCGGGCGGCTGCACTTTAATTTCAATATCGCTTTCTAAAATATCGCGTTCGTCGGAAAGCAGCAACTCCGCACGGCCGCCGCCGAACAATTCGGCGAAGGTCTCGCCGAACGCGGTGTTGATCTGTTGGAATTTTTCGCGGAACTGCTCCGCCATTTTGGCGGTCAACTCGGCAATCAGCTTGTTAAGCTCATCGCGGGATTTTTCCACGTCGGAAATCTGGTCCGCCATAAAGGTGTAGCGTTCGGAAACTTCTTTGTATTCTTCAATCGCCGACACGTTGACAGAACCGAGCGAGCGGATTTGCCCTTTTAATTCGGTCAGGCGTTTTGCCGCCGCCTGGAAATCGTCAATCACAATTTCGAGCGCGGCCGCTTCGCGGCGGGTCAGCTGATATTCTTCATAAAGCTTCGCGCTCAAATCGTCGTATTCTTTGCGCATGGCGATTTTGCGTTCTTCCAAACGCACAAGTTCGGCGCTTAAATTTTCACGTTCGACGGATTTCGCGCGTTCCAAGGTGCGCAGGTCGTTCGCTTTCTTCGTCAGTTCATCGCGCTTTTGGATTAACTCGTCAATCTGCGCACGGGCGCCGGTCGTGTTATCACGAAGCGCTTTTGCGTTCGCTTGCAGGTTTTCAATATTTTTCGCGAGCTGTTCGTTTTTCGCCTTGTATTCTTCGATTTCCGCGTCCAGCGTGGACTGTTTGTCGGTGTGGCTGGTTTTGCGGTTTTGCAAATGGACAAGGTCGTCGTTTGCGGTCTCGATGTCTTTTTCGAGCGCCATAATCTGTAAGCTCAATTCCGACGCACGACGGGAAAGTTCTTCGCGCGCTTCGGAAAGCGCCTGCCGGTCGCCGGTCAGTTTTTCGAGCGCAGCTTCTTTTTCCGCCAATGTCTTGCCGAGCGTTTCCAGCTTTTCACGCGCGGTCGCGGCGTTTTGCAAAATGGTTTCGGCGCGGGTGTTTAAAGTTTCTTTTTCTTCCATCAACTCGCGCACCGAGCCGGAAACGGTGGAAAGCTGTTCTTGCGCCAGTTTCAGTTCGCCCTCGCGGCGAATTTTTTCTTCGTTCGCGCGAAGCAGGTCGCCTTGCGCGCCCTCTAATTCGGCACGCGCCGCCGCCAAATCTTCGGTGAACATTTTATAGTCGGACTGCATGCCGGCAAGCTCGGTTTCAATCGTTTTGACTTCGGCAGTAAGTTTTTCGATTTCATTGCCTCGGCTTAAAATCCCGGCGTTTTGCGTGCGGGAGCCGCCGGTCATTGAGCCGCCGGTGTTAATCACCTGCCCGTCGAGCGTCACAATGCGGAAACGGTAGCCGTATTTTTTCGCCATGGCGATGGCGGCGTCCATATCTTCCGCGACAACGGTGCGCGCAAGCTGGGCACGAATAATTTCGGTATATTGCTTGTCCGCCCCGACAAGGTCCGCGGCGATGCTGACAAAACCGTATTGGTCGTCAAGCCCGGTTTCGCGCAGTTCGCGGGAACGGATTGCGGCAATCGGCAGGAACGTCGCGCGGCCGGCGCGGTTTTCTTTCAAAAAGGCAATCGCGCGTTTCGCATCGTTTTCGTTGTCGGTGACGATATTTTGAATCGCTGCGCCGAGGGCGGTTTCAATCGCGACGGCGTATTTCGGTTTCACGGAAATCAGCTGTGAAAGCGGGCCGTGAATGCCTTTGAGCGCGCCGCGCCCGGCTTCACGCATGACCGCTTTGACCGCGCCCTGATAGCCCTCCATATTCTTTTCCAAGTCGGAAAGCAGACGAATGCGGTCCTGCTTGCTGTGGAGTTCGCGGGTTTTCGCCTCAATATTTTCGCGAATGGTCTCGGCTTTTTTCGAGCGGCTTTCAAAGCGCATCGAATAACCGTCCATCGCGTTTTGCGCGCTTTCGATTTCCGCAAGGCATTTGTCGAGTGCCGCCTGCGCCGCGTCCAAATCCGCTTTGAATTTTGAATATGTATCTTGTCTGCCGCCGAGCGAAGCGTCAATTGCCGCAACGCGCGTGCGGATTTCTTCGACAGAGGAATTGGCGGTTTCCGCGGTCACACGGTTGTCCGCAATTTCCACGGACAGCGCCGACACTTCCGCCGAGAGCGCCGAAGCCTGTTCGGAAAAGCGGGTGCTGTCGGACAGCTTGGTTTCCTGTTCCGCCGCCAAGGCGTCGAGTTCGGTTTTTAACTTATCGCGCGCGGCGGTATTTTCTTCTACACTTTTCTGCGCTTGTGAAATGCGCTCTTCCAAATGCTGTTCGGTTTCGTTTTCGGAAAGCTTGTCGCGCTCCAAACGCGCAATCGCCTCGTTGTTGTGGGCGATGGAGTTTTCCTCCACCTGCGCCTGCGCGTCGAGCGCGGCGGCCTGTTCTTCAAATTGTGACGAAGACCGGCGCACCTCTTCGATTTGCACATGGAGGTTTTGCGTGTCTTCGGTTGCGCGGTCAATCTGCGCGCCGATTTCTTCGAGCGCGTCCGCGGCTTCTTTATGCTGTGCCTGCGCGGTGGCGATTTTGTGCTCCTGCTCGCGCAGACGGTCGTTGGTTTTGTCAATGGTGTTAAGCCATGTGCCGATTTCGAGCCGTTTTTTCTCTTCGGCCAAAACTAAAAATTTCTGCGCCTTTTCGCTTTGCGCTTTCAAAGGCCCGACGCGGCCTTCCAATTCCGTCAGAATGTCGCGCAGGCGAAGCAAATTTTCTTCGGCTGCAGCAAGGCGCTTGTTGGCGTCGTTGCGGCGGTAACGGAAATGGGAAATCCCGGCGGCTTCTTCGAGCATATCGCGGCGTTCGCCGGTTTTGGACGATACCATTTCAGCGATTTTGCCTTGCCCGACAATCGAATAGCCGTCACGGCCGAGCCCCGTGTCCATAAACAGCTCGTTAATATCGCGAAGCCGCGAATTTTCGCCGTTGATGAGATATTCACTTTCGCCCGAACGGTAATAGCGACGGGTGACCGAAACTTCATCGGTGTCTTTTGAAAGCGACCGGTCGCGGTTGTCAAAACGGAGCGTTACCTCGGCAAAGCCTTTGGCTTTTCGAAGATCCGTCCCCATAAAAACGACATCTTCCATTTTCGAGCCGCGCAGATTTTTCGTGGACTGCTCACCGAGCACCCAGCGGACGGCGTCGGAAATGTTGCTCTTGCCGCTGCCGTTCGGACCGACGACCGCGGTGATGCCTTTGTTAAATTCCAGGACGGTTTTATCCGGAAAGGATTTAAACCCCTGCATTTCCAGTGACTTTAAAATCATCTTCTAATTCCTTTATCAGAATTTCGTAATCCTTTAAAAATTCGTTACCTTTTATTTTACACTGAATCGACTGATTGCGCAATGCTTTTTCGTTTCTTTTTCCCTGCCCTTTCGCCTTAGAAATCGACCGCGCGGGGACTAAGACTTCATAAGCGCGATTGCGGGGTAAATTTTCAAACGCCGCAAGCATTTTTTGAAGGTAAATTTCGCCCTCGCAAAGCTCGCGAAACGCCGGGTGATAAGCCCCCGCAAGATAGCCTTCTTCTACGCCTCCGCCGCTGTGCAGCCCCAGGCGAATGACGGGAATATTCTTTTCATAGAACAAAAGTAACAGCTTTGCGCATAATTTCACGGCAGCGTTGAGCGTTTGGGGAATATATTCCCCTTCACGCATTTTCTTTGCAAGCTCGGTGTTTTCGAGCACGACGGTCGGGTAAATGCGCATTGTGTCGGGACAAAGCGCGGCAAGCGCCTCACCTGTAAAAAGGTCTAATTCATCCGAGCTTCCGAAAAGCCCGGTCATCATTTGAAGCCCTAATGAAAAACCCTGCGCTTTGATTCGCGCGGCGGCGTCGCGCACGTCGTTTGCCGTGTGCCCTCGACGGTTAAGGCGTAAAACCTCGTCGCTCATGCTTTGTGCGCCGAGTTCAACGGACGTAACCCCATAGGCTTTCAAAATTTCGAGCACCTCGTCGGGCACGCAATCGGGGCGGGTGGAAATGCGGACGCCTCTGAAAAAACCTTCGTCTATATATGGTTTTGCCGCAGTCAAAAGAGACAGCATGTAATCCCTTTTGATTGCGGTAAAGCTCCCGCCGAAAAACGCGATTTCAGACGAAGCCGGATCGGTTTTTCCGCTTTCTATGGCAATTTCGCAGGCGCGGCGCACATCGTCCGCCGCGGGCGCTTTCTGCGCGCCGGAAATGGTCCTTTGATTGCAGAAACTGCACTGCTGTTTACAGCCGAGATGCGGCACAAACAGCGCGACGTTGACGTGCTTCAAATCCCCATCAGCTCCAGCGCTTCTTTGGCGGCGTTTTGCTCCGCTTTTTTCTTGCTGCCGCCGACGCCGCGCCCGATGACGTTGCTGTTTAAATGCACTTCCACGGTAAAGCATTTGTCGTGGTCGGGGCCGGTTTCGGAAACGAGCACATATTCGAGCGTTTCGCCCTGGTTCTTCTGGACGACCTCTTGTAACATCGTTTTGTAATCTTTAAAGGTCGGCTTGGCTTCAACATAAGGCACGACAAAGCGCAGGACGAACTTTTTGGCTTCGTCCATACCGCCGTCGAGATAAATCGCGGCGATGACCGCTTCGAACGCGTCGGAAAGCACAGACGGGCGCGTCCGGCCGCCGGTGCGCTCCTCCCCTTTGCCGAGTTTCAGGTAATTGCCGAGCCCGATTTCTTCCGCGTAGGAGAACAAGGATTTTTCACAAACCGCATAGGCGCGCAGCTTTGTAAGCTCGCCTTCCGGGAAATCGCGGTGGTTTGCGAAAAGATATTCGGCGGTGATAAACCCCAAAACGCTGTCGCCCAAAAACTCCAGCCGCTCATTGTCGCCGGTGTCGACGTGGCGTTCGTTCGCGTAAGAGGAATGGGTCAGCGCGCGGGCAAGCAGCGCCGGATTTTTAAAATGATAGCCTAAATTATTCTGAAGCTGTTCCATGCGCTTCACCGCCTTTCAGCGCTTCGGCGATTGCCCCGCAGACGTCGTTTTGCGTGCAGTCGATTGCCTGTTTAATCGCGTTGCAGAACGCGCGCGCGTCAGACGAGCCGTGCGCTTTGACAACCGGCTTTTGCACGCCGATAATCGGTGCGCCGCCGTATTGCTTATAATCCATTTTCTTTTTAAACTCGTCCATGCCGCCCTTTACGCCGAGGTAAGAAAGCTTGGACGCAAGATTTTTCATAAACATCGCTTTTAACGAATTGGTAATCATTTTGGCGACGCCTTCATACATTTTGACAATCACGTTGCCGGTGAAACCATCGGCGACCACGACATCGGCTTTGCCGAACGCAATATCGCGCACTTCGATATTGCCGGTAAACTGCATATCGGGAAGCTTCTCGAGCGCCTGATAGGCTTCGACCTGCAGCGGCGTGCCTTTGGTTTCTTCCGCGCCAATGTTGGCAAGCGCCACGCGCGGATTTTGAATACCGAGGATTTTTTTCATGTATATGTCGCCGAGTCTTGCGAACTGGCAAAGCATCGGCACCGTGCACTCGACATTCGCGCCGGTATCGACCAAAATGAACGGACCTTCCGCCGAGGGCATCACAGCGCCGAGCGCCGGGCGTTTCACGCCTTTAATCCGCTTGACGATAAACGTCGCGCCGACAAGCAACGCGCCGGTGCTGCCCGCCGAAATAAACGCGTCGCCTTTGCCGTCGGCGAGCGCCTGCAAGCCAACTGCCATAGATGTATTTTTCCCGGCTTTTAAGATTTCAGTCGGCTGGGTTTCCATTTGGAAAACGTCGTCAGCCTGTAAAAGCTCGAAGTTTTGAATATCCAGTCCGTTTTCTGCGGCGCAGGTTTGAATTTTTTTCGTGTCGCCGACCAACAGGATTTCCACCCCGTAGGCTTTTTGGGCGTCTAAACAGCCCTTTATAATTTCAAGCGGCGCGTTGTCGCCGCCGAATGCGTCTGCGATAATTTTCATAGATTCACACTCTCCTTATAAGCGGTCAAATCCGCCATCGCGCGTGTGGCAAGCGCCATATAGCGCTCAGCTTTGTCGCGGATTTTTTGGGGGTTCGGCGGCAATACGCCGAAATTTGCGCCCATCGGCTGAAAATGTGTCACGCTTTCGTCGCTGATGTAACGCGACAGCGCACCCATCATCGTCGTTTGCGGGAGGACAACCGGTTCTTGCCCGTTTAAAGCTCTCGCCGCGTTAAGCCCCGCCAAAATGCCGGAAGCGGCGGACTCCACATAGCCCTCCACGCCGGTAATCTGCCCCGCGAAATAAATATGGGGGTCTTTTCGTAAACTGAAATCCGCACGCAAAAGGCGCGGGGAATCAATAAAGGTGTTGCGGTGCATCACACCATAGCGGGCAAATTCCGCATTTTTCAGCGCCGGGAACATCGAAAACACGCGTTTCTGCTCGCCGAATTTCAAATTGGTCTGAAACCCGACCAAATTGTAAAGCGTGCCGGCGTTGTTTTCTTTTCGGAGCTGTAAATTCGCCCACGGGCGGTGGCCGGTTTTCGGGTCCACAAGCCCTACGGGTTTTAAGGGGCCGTAACGCATCGTATCTTTGCCGCGCGATGCGAGCACTTCAATAGGCATACAGCCCTCATAAACATCTTTGCGCTTGTCAAACGAATGCAACGGCGCGCTTTCGGCGGATATAATCGCCTCGTAAAACGCCTCATACTGCGCCTTGTTCATCGGGCAGTTGATATAGTCTGCTTCCCCGCCGCGGTCATAGCGCGACTGGGTGAACGCTTCCGACATATCCACGCTTTCGGCGGTGACAATCGGGGCGGCGGCGTCATAAAACGAAAGTCCGTCGCCGGCAAGCGCGCGAATCACAGGCGCAATCCCGTCGCTTGCGAGCGGGCCGACCGCCAAAATGACCACGTCGGCGTCCGCGGGCAGTTCGGTGACTTCTTTGTGTATCACACGCACGCCCGGGGCGTTTGTAACCGCTTCGGTAATTCTTTCGGAAAACGCGTTTCGGTCGACGGCGAGTGCGCCGCCCGCAGGCACGCGCGTCTGTTTTGCGCTTTCGACACAAATCGACGAAAAGGTTTCCATTTCCGCCTTTAAAAGCCCGGCGGCGGAATTTAAGCGCTCCGCTTTTAACGAGTTCGAGCAGACAAGCTCCGCGAAGGTGTCTGCCTTGTGGGCGGGCGAATGCTTTTCGGGCTTCATTTCATATAAGTCGACAGCGATTCCGGCGCGACTCAACTGCCATGCCGCTTCGCAGCCGGCAAGGCCGGCGCCGATGACCGCCGCTTTTTTCTTCTTCGCGCTCATTCTTCCGTCTTCTTTGCGCGGGATTTGCGTTCTGCCTTTTTCTCGAAGCCGCAAGCTTCGTCAAGGCAGACCAATAAACCGCCCTTGCGCTTAAACAGGGATTTGCCGCATTTCGGGCATTTTTCGTCGGTGGGTTTGTCCCAGGTCATAAAGTTGCATTCCGGGTAATTTTCGCAGCCGAAGAACACATAGCCGCGCTTGCTCTTTTTCTGAATGACCTTGCCGCCGCATTTCGGGCAGGTCGCCGAAGTCTCAACGACCAGCGGTTTGGTGTTTTTGCACTCGGGGTAGCCGGGGCAGGCAAGGAATTTGCCGAACCGGCCGGTTTTAATCACCATCATTCGACCGCATTTTTCGCAGGGAATGTTGGTTTCGTCTTCTTTTAATTTGATTTTGACGCCCTCGGTTTTTTCTTTCGCCTTTTGGAGCGTATCTTCAAAATCATCATAGAACGCGTGGAGCATGGCAATATAATCCACCTCGCCGTGCTCGACTTTGTCGAGGTCGCTTTCCATGTTGGCGGTGAATTTCACGTTGACAATATTCGGGAATTGTTCTTTCAACAGCTTCGTCACCGCTTCGCCGAGTTCCGTGGGCTTTAACTGTTTTTGCTCGCGGACGACATATTCGCGCCCGGTAATCGTCGAAACAATCGAAACATAGGTGCTCGGTCGGCCGACGCCGGTTTCTTCGAGCTTTTTGACAAGCGACGCTTCGGTATAGCGCGCGGGCGGCTGGGTGAAGTGCTGGTTGCCGCCGAGCTCTTTCAATTTGAGCGCGTCGCCGGTTTTGATTTCGGGGATTTTGGAGGCGTCCTCCTCTTCCTCGTCGGTGCCCGCTTCATAAAGCTTTGTGTAGCCGTCAAAGCGCACGGTATAGCCGCTTGCGGCGAACACGCAATAGCGGTCCTTCGCACGGTCGGCTTCGGTGGCGCCCTGAATTTCGACCTTGACGGTATCCTGCACGCAGTTTGCCATTAAGCTCGCGATAAAGCGTTTCCAAATGAGGGTATAAAGCTTGTACTGGTCGCTCGTCAGGCTTTCTTTGACCTTATCGGGCGAAAGGGACGGCATGGTCGGGCGGATCGCCTCGTGACCGTCTTGCGCGTTTGCTTTGGTTTTATAATAACGCGGTTTTTCAGGCAGATATTCTTTGCCGTAGGTTTCGGCGATGAATTCGTTGCCCTGGGCGCGCGCTTCTTCGGAAATACGAAGCGAGTCGGTACGCATATAGGTGATAAGACCCATTGCGCCGTAGCCTTTGACGTCGACGCCTTCGTAAAGCTCCTGCGCGACTTTCATCGTGCGTTTGCCCTGGAAGCCGAGTTTGCGAGAGCCCTCCTGCTGTAAGGTGGAGGTGGTAAACGGCGGCGCGGGCTGTTTGCGGCGGGTACCTTTTTTCACGCTCGTCACGGCGTAAGAAGCACCCTCCAAACGGGCGAGAATCTCGTTCGCCTGATCGCCGTCGGTGATTTTCACTTTGCCGGTTTCGTCACCGACAAATGCGGCGGCAAACGCGCGCTTCGACGACGGCGCAATAAATTTCGCGTCAAGGGACCAATATTCTTCCGGCTTGAACGCACGGATTTCTTCTTCGCGGTCCACAATCAAGCGCAGCGCCACGGACTGCACACGGCCGGCGGAAAGCCCGCGGCGGATTTTTTGCGACACGAACGGACTTAATTTATAGCCGACCAAGCGGTCAAGAATCCGGCGCGCCTGTTGGGCATCGACCAAATCCATGTCGATTTTTTCCGGGTGCGCCATGCCGTTTTCGACGCTCGTTTTATTGATTTCGTTGAATTTGACGCGGTTCTTGTCGTTTAAGTCTAAGTCCAACACCGTGGCAAGGTGCCAGGAAATCGCTTCGCCTTCGCGGTCCGGGTCGGTTGCGAGATAGACTTTGTCGGACTCGCTGACCATTTCGCGTAATTCTTTGACGAGCTTTTCTTTGCCTTTGACAATGGCGTATTTCGGCGCGAAATCGTGTTTGACGTCGACGCTGAGTTTCGCGGCGGGCAGGTCGCGGATATGACCGACGGACGCCGTGACTTTATAGCCCTTGCCCAAATATTTTTGAATCGTTTTCGCCTTGGAGGGCGATTCCACAATTACCAGTTTTGACATTTGGCAACCATCCTATACTTTTCTGTATTTTTTCCCTTGTGTGAGCGCGGCGCAGCCGTAAAGCTCGAGTTCCGTCAGCGCGGCAAGACACGCCTGCACGGGCAGGGCCGCCGCTTCGCTGATTTCGTCAATCTGCGCGGGGGTTTCGCGAAGTACCGTGAACACCTTTTTCGCCGCGTCAGACGCGCCCGCGGGCAGTGTGCTTTGTGAAGCATGCGGCGCTTCGCTTGAAGCCGGCGGTTCGCTCGGAGTCGGCGGTTTCGGCGCCTTTGTCGTTGCGCGCGGCTTTCGCGGCTGCGGCTTTTTTACCGAAACCGGCTCTGCCTTTGGCACGCCCGCTTCTCTGAGCATTTCGCCGAGCGTTTTCTGCGCATTTTCAAGCCGCAGCTCGTCGGGATAAATATATGCATATTCTTCCAAAATATCCATTGGGGTAAAGACCGGCTTTGCCCCGTCGTGGATCAGTTTATTTGCCCCGGTAAACGCCGAAGAGATGATGTCGCCGGGGACGGCAAACACGTCGCGCCCTTGTTCAAGCGCATAACGTGCGGTGATCAGCGAGCCGCTTCGTTCACCGGCCTCCACAACGACCGTGCCGAGCGACAACGCGGAAATAATCCGGTTGCGCAAAGGAAAAGTCGTTCTGGACGCCGCACAAAACGGCAGAAATTCACTGATGACTGCGCCGCCCTGCCGCACGATTTCCCGGCGCAGAGGGGCGTTTTCCAAAAGATACGGCGTGCCTAAGCCACAGCCGAGCACAGCAATCGTTTTGCCGTGGGTGCGAAGCGCACCGCGGTGGGCTTCGGAATCCACGCCCAGCGCACCGCCGGACACGACCACAGCGCCGCTTTGCGCCAAAGCGCCGGCGAGCAAATTTGCCACGCGAAGCCCATAATTGGAAGAGCGGCGCGTGCCGACCATGGCGATTTTCACGTCCTGCAAAAGCACTTGCGTATCTCCCCAAACGAACAAAACCGGCGGGTAATTGCGCAGTTCCAAAAGCTTCTGCGGATAAGTAAGGTCGTCGGGTGTTATAATCTGCCAGCCGTTTTCGGCGCAGGTTTTCATCACCCCGCCCGACTCGGACGGAGAGAATTTTGCGAGCGCGGCAATTTGTTTCGCGGTCAAAAGACCCGAAAGCCGCCACTGGGTGCTTCCCGCCTCGTAAAGGGCGCGCGGGGAGCCGAAATAGTTTACAATATCTGCAATCGCCGCCGCAGGACCGAGCGTGCGCAGCAGCCAAATCCAAAAAGCTGTATCGTTCATCGCATCATTTCCCACATGGTGATTGTCGCCGCCGCCGAAGCGTTTAAAGATTCCGCCGCGCCGCGCATCGGAATGGTGACGCGCTCGCGTACCGCGGAAAGTACCGCTTCGGAAACGCCGTTGCCCTCGTTGCCCACAACGGCAATCGCGCCGCCGGAAAAATCCAGCGTACAAATGCTTGTCGCCCGCATGTCGGGCACGGTGGCGAGGGTTAATATCGTTTCGTTTTGCGCTTTTAACCAAGAAGCCAGGTCTTCGACCTGCATGACAGGCAGGCGCAAAAGCGAGCCCATAGACGCGCGCAGGGCTTTCGGGTTAAACCGGTCACAGCCGCCGCTGACGATAAGCCCGGAAATGCCGAGCGCTTCCGCTGTTCTGGCCGCCGCGCCGAGGTTTTGCGGGTTTTGTACCTGCTCGAGCGCAAGGTAGCGCCCGCCTTTCTTGACAGAAAACTCCGTATTTTCCGGCATTTGCACAATCGAGAAAACGCCTTGCGTGGTCACGGTGTCGGAAAGTTTTTCGGCGACGCTTTCGGAAATGCAATACGCCGTCTTTGCGGAAGAAAGCAAAGTTTCGACGCGTTCGCCGCCTTTTTCTTTTGCCGCTTCGGTCAAAAACAGGGTTTCAACCGTAAAGCCGCTTTGTGCGCAGTCGGCGCACAAACGCAAGCCCTCGAGCGTAAACCGCCCGCTTTCGCGGCGCGCTTTTCGGCTTTCGGACAATTTGCAAAACGTTTTTACAGCTTCGTTGTTTCGGCTTTGAATGCGGACAAGTTCCATAGACGCCCCCGACCCGACAATTTTTGCAGGTATGCAAGAAAACGGAAACCACGCCCCGGCTTTCCAAGGCGTGGTTCTAGCTTATTTAAGTGCAGCTTTTGCCTGCTCGGTAAGAGCGGTGAAAGCGGCGGGATCCGCAATCGCGATTTCGGAAAGCATTTTGCGGTTTAAGTCGATGCCGGCTTTTTTAAGACCGTTGATGAAGGTCGAATAATTCATACCGTTCATTTTGCAAGCCGCGGAAATGCGGGTGATCCAGAGTTTTCTGAAATCTCTCTTTTTCTGTTTTCTGCCGATATATGCATACTGGCCGGACTTCATGACCGCCTGTTTTGCGGTTTTGAAAAGTCTGCTCTTGGAGCCGTAGTAGCCCTTTGCCAGCTTCAGGGTTTTATTTCTTCTTTTGCGAGTCATCATCGCACCTTTGATTCGTGCCATTGTAAGTTACCTCCGATTTATTCTGTCTGTGCGGGAAAACCGCCTCGATTATTTATAGGGAACAAGACGTTTAATCTGTTTCTGGTTGGTTGTATCCGCAACAGCTGTCTTACGAAGATTTCTTTTCCGTTTGGTGCTCTTCTTCGTCAGGATGTGGGACTTATTGGCATGCGCACGGATGGGCTTGCCGTTCTTGGACAATTTGAAGCGTTTTTTGGCTCCGGAATGGGTTTTGATCTTAGGCATTTCAATTCCTCCTGAAAATATGAATACTTATTTTACGGGTGCTAAGAACATCAGCATTTGTCTGCCCTCCAGCTTTGCGGGCTTTTCAATGCTTGAAAATTCCGAGCAGGCTTCGGCAAATTTCTCCATGGAAGTGAGACCCAGTTCGGGGTGCGCCATTTCACGGCCGCGGAAGCGGATGGAGACCTTGACCTTGTTGCCGGCTTTCAGAAATTTCTCAGCGTGATTGACCTTCGTCTGAAAGTCATGCGTATCAATGTTGAGAGAAAGACGGATCTCTTTGATTTCAACCACTTTCTGGTTTTTGCGCGCTTCTTTTTCGCGCTTTGCCTGTTCAAAGCGGTATTTCCCGTAATCCATAATTTTGCAGACAGGCGGCTTCGCGGTGGGCGCAATTTTGACAAGGTCGAGATTCTTTTCCTCCGCCTTTTTGAGCGCGTCCTTCGCGGACATAATGCCGAGCTGCTCGCCGGTGCTGCTGATCACACGGACTTCACGGTCACGGATTTGTTCATTGATTTGCATTTCTTTCATACTGGTCGCAATCACTCCTTAAAAATTCAAAAAGCGTGAACGAAAACCGTTCACGCTCCAATACACTTGTGCCCTAAAAAGGACTTTGTATTGACCTGTTTCATCTAAAAATCACAGGTGAGAACGGTTTGTTCTTCTTTGTTGTGCTGATATGATACTACTTTCGCGCCCGAATGTCAAGCATTATTTTGCTTTTGCGGGCAGCAGTTTTTCGACGTCTGCAAGGTTTATGCGCTTTGACACAATACAGGTTTTGCGCGTTTGCGCCCCTTTGTCGGTTTTATAAGTGCCGGACGCTTTCTTTTCGGTGCTGAAAATGCCGTAAGAGGCGGTGACGACCGTACCGTCGGGCAGCACGACATTGCCGCAATAGCCGGTGTCGGCGTTGGCAGTGACGGTGGGTTCGTTTTGGTCGTCCAAATAGGTGTGGGCAATCTTAATACGATACTGCCCTTCGCGCCCGTTTTTCAAGTCGTCGTAAGTGCCGACCCAGGCAATCCAGCCCTCAGAATACCATTTCATCGACTTTTTTTCATAATTTTTCTTCAGCTTTTCACGGCCACGCTCGATAGAGCGGAAAGTGATGAACAGCCGGCCGTCAGGGAGATACACCGCCTTGTGGCGTTCGCCGTTGAGCGCGGCGGGCGCTTCTTTTGGTTCGGACCAGGTTTTGCCCTCATCTCGGGAGAAACTTAAAAGCGAATTGATTTTTTTCGAGTTGCTGCGGGTAATCAGCATCAATTCATCGCCTTGACCGGCGTCGGAGCGCACGCAGGCGACCTCGCACATATTGGAACGCTTTTCAAGCTTGCGGTAATCCGCAAAATACGGACGCGGCTTTGACCAGTGCATATTCCCCGCGTCGTCAAAGGTGAGAATGGTTTGATAATTAACAAAATTACGTTCGTGGAAAAGCCCCATCCAGCGGTCGACAAAGCGGCCGTTTTCTTTCAAACGCACAAGCGCGCTCATCGACACGACCGGCACACAGGTGTAGTCGGGGTCGTCTTTGCCGTAAAACAGCTTATATTCGCTCCAGGTTTTGCCCTCGTCACCGGAAACCGAGCAGTTAAACCCGCCCGTGGTCGGCGCGCCCGGCCATTTCGGGTTGCCGCAGATAAGAATCAATTTATCCGGCCAAGTATGTTCGGAGAATTCCAAACGGTAAACGGTCGGCGTTTCGCGGGAATTTTCCCAGCTTTTCGGCGGGTTCTGTATCGTTTCCGAATAGCTTTTGCCGCCGTCATTGCTGATTTTGGAAAGCGTTTTTCCCTTGCCGTGCCCTTCGGGGTAAAAGGTCAAAATCCGCCCGTCGCGCAAAAGCACCGAGTCGGGGTGACCGAGATAGGCTTTGCTGTCGTCGACCACCGTGTTCTCGAACAGATAGTCAAGTTCAGCGGGGAGCTTGTCGGGTTTTTGGCTCAAATCGATTTGGGGAATGGTATAATCTTTGCCGGGGGTTTTATATTTGCTTTTCAGAAACATAGTTGTGACCTCCGCTCTGTAAGGCTTATTTTTTGAAAAGGCAAAAACGCTTTTTCTCTTTTTCCAGTTTCGGGGCATCGATGATCTGCACGCTGCTGCAAGCGGCGCCTTCTTCTTCAAACACCACGATTTCGTTTTCTTCTTTCAAAATGCCTTTCGGCACATAAAGCGTGACCTGGGGGCCTATCTCCCAATAGCGCCCGAGATTAAAGCCGTTCATGTAAACACAGCCTTTTTTGAAGCCTGTGGTATCCACAAAGCAATCTGCATCGGTCGACGCGCGGAAAGTGCCCTTGTAAAACATCGGCCCCGTTTTCGCATTTGTTGCTTGATAGCGAACCTTTTCGATATTGTCAAGCGGTATTGTGTAGACATCGAAACCAAACAAAATCTGATTGCCGAAGGTGACGCGTGCAAGACCCTTTCGGTCGCAGAGGTGTTTGCCGTAATTCACACGCCCCATACCGCTTACCAAAATGTCGATTTTTCGTTCGCCTTTAAAGCCCGGCAGCAAAACGGTAAACCCGTCGTTGTCTTTCATTTTCGGGTTTTCGTGGCGGTAATAGGTCTTTTTGAGCTTTCCGTCAATAAACAGATAGGCGTTGTCGTGAACGCCCTCCACACAGAGCTTGCCCGGCTCATAAGTGCCTTTCATAGTAACAGAATACAAAATACAGCCGAAATTCTGCCCGAAATATTCCATGCTTTCGGGCGCTGCAATACTGTGCTTTTCGGCAATCGTGTCTAAATTGTCGAAAAGGCTCGCTTTTTCTGTGAGTTTCACTTCGCCAATATACTGCCGCTTCGGCTCTGCGGGAAGCGACGGCGGTGTGATGCCCTGTTTTTCGCAAAGCAGCTTTCGAACAGCATGGTAGGTGTCTGTATAACCGCCCCACTCATTAAGAAGCGCGCTGTAATCATAGCTTGTAACGGTCGGCTCAAATTGTTTGCCGTAATTTGCGCCCGCGGTAAACCCGAAGTTGGTGCCGCCGTGGAACATATACATGTTGAAGCTGGCGTCCATTTTCAAAAAGCTTTCAATCTCGGAGACCACTTCTGACGCCTTGCGGGTGTGGTGTCGGTCGCCCCAGTGGTCAAACCAGCCGCACCAAAATTCGCCGCACATATAGGGCATGTTTTTCTGGTATTTATCAAGTTTCGGCAAAAGCCATTTTGCGCGGCTGCCGAAATTCATGACCTTAAACACATCGGGAAGTCCGCCGCCGGAAAGCATCCAGTCGCTGTCGCCGTCGGAGGTGAACAAAAGCGCGTCCATGCCGACGTCTTGCATAATCTCGCGCACCGTGGCAAGATAAGCTTTGTCGTTGCCGTAGCTGCCGTATTCGTTTTCGACCTGCATGGCGATAATATTGCCGCCGTTTTTCTCTAAATGCGGCTGCAGTTCTTTCGAAAGCGCCTGATAATACCGGCGCACACAGGCGAGATAGGGTGCATAGTTGCAACGCAGCTGCATGTTTTTATCTTTCAAAAGCCACGCCGGGAAACCGCCGAAATCCCACTCGGCGCATATGTACGGGCCCGGGCGGACAATCGCGTAAAGGCCGACTTTTTGGGCCAATCGCAGATATTCCGAAATGTCGAGCATCCCGTCAAAATGAAATTCGCCGGGCTTCGGCTCGTGAAGATTCCAGCAAACATAGGTTTCAACGGTGTTAAAACCTGCCGCTTTGAGCTTTAAAAGCCGGTCTTCCCAATATTCGCGCGGCACACGGAAATAGTGCATCGCGCCCGAATAAATGTGAATCGGCTTGCCGTCTAAAGAAAATTGTCCGTTTTCAATTGTGAACATGGTTGCCTCCGGGGGATCCAAAAATTTAAATCATTTATTTTTTTGCGCTTTTCGCCGCCAAATATTCTTCCAAACACTGGCCGCTTTCGCGCATGTCTTTTGCGGCTTTTTCGCCGACATAGCGCCAGTGCCACGGCTCATACATCACGCCGGTAATTTCGGTTTTGTTTTCCGGGTAACGCAAAATAAAGCCGTATTCATAAGCGTGCTCGCAAAGCCAGGAAAATTCCTTGGTGCTCACAAAATCTGCGCTCGCGCTCCCGATGTCCATCGCGAAGCCCATGTTATGCTCGGAACAGCCCGCGGGCAAAATGCGCTCCTGCGTTTTGGCTTTCGCTTCCGCTTCGGAAAAGCCCTGCCCCACATAATATTCGACCCGGCGGTTGTAGTTGTCCTCCTGGCGGTCATACGTCCGATAGCCGGAATACGGCGTAAGCGTGCAGCCGTCCGCTTTTGCGGCTTCGTACATTTTCTGATACGCCGGCGCGACGCGCGCGTCTAACCGGACGTCGCTTCCCTCGACCGCCGCCGCAAGTTCCGGCGCGTAGCCTTCGGGCAGGCAATATTGCAAATTGACAAGCGTCAGTTCCCAGTTGTCCCCTGCGGGCGAAACAATCACGGGTGTTCCGTCGGAAGACGCCGCAGGCAGCGTGATCGGCTGGCTTTCGGTTGCAGGCTCGGTCGTCGCGGGTTCGGTCGTGGCGGGCGCGGTGGTCGCCGGTTCGGAAGCCGGCGCTTCGGTCACCCCTTCGGCGGGCTTGTCCTGTTTATTTTTCGCGGTTACCGCGTAACCGATCGACGGCACCGCGAGCAAAACGACCAAAAGCGTAAGCAATATGCTTTTCGCTTTTATCGTTCTTCGATTGATATGAATTTTCATAAGAAAAATCCTTTCTTTCGGCGTTTTCCGCCGTTTCATATTGTAGAGTTTTTCGGGAAACTTGTCAACCGTATTCCGCGATTGTTTGCCCGCACGACAAGTCTTGTAAAATTTGTAAATTTTCTATCGACTTTATAAGGGATTTATGGTAAAATAAATAACCAATAAAGAAACGGGAAACTTCCCGAACGGAGTGATTCTGGTGCACGCAAAAGACAGCAACGCAAATTACCCGTCCCGCCGACGGGAAATGGCAAACTACACCATTCGAGAAATTAAAAAAGTTTGTAAAGAAATCGGGCCGCGCGAGTCCGGCGAAGAAAGCGAGCGCAAGGCGCAGGCTTACGTCGCGGAGTCGATGAAAAATGTCGCGGATTCCGTAGAAGTCGAAGATTTCGAGCTGCACCCCAAGGCGTTTATGGGCTGGGTGCTTTTGGACGTTATTTTGATGTTCATTTCGGCGGTTTTGCTTTTGCTCGGCCGCTTTAACGTTGTGGACGGCGCCGCAACCGCCTTTACCGCGGCGGCGTTGGTGCTAACCGCGCTTTCCATATTGTTTATGGTGTTTGAGTTTTTATTCTATAAACCGCTTTTGGACCCGCTTTTCCCGAAACGGCGCACCTGCAACGTAGTGTGCCGCAGAAAAGCCGCGGGCGAAACCAAACGCCGCATCATTTTCAGCGGGCACATTGATTCCGCTTATGAATGGACTTACACGCACCTCGGCGGCGGCAAGCTGCTGACAACGGTCATCGGCGTTGCGTTCGGCTCGATTTTCGTGCATTTGATTTTGGATATTATTTCATTTTTCAATGTACCGAACTGGCTGAACATTGTGGTCATTGTCATTGCTTTCGTGACGCTGATTCCGATTTTCCTCGGTGCGTTCTTTGTCAACTGGAAGTTGGTTGTGCCCGGGGCGAATGACAACCTGACCGGCGTTTTTGCCTCGATGGCGGTGCTGCGCTACATGGCCGCCAACGACATTCGCTTTGAAAACACCGAAGTCGTCGCCGTTTCGATGGCCTGTGAAGAAGCGGGCCTGCGCGGGGCGAAAGCGTTTGCCGAAAAGCACGCCGGTGAAGACGACGTGGAAACCGTTTTCGTTGCCACCGACACGCTTCGGGATTTTGATTTCATGGGTGTTTACAACAAAGACATGTCCGGCACGGTGAAACTCGACAGCCAGGCGGCCGCGATGCTCAAAACCGCGACGGAAATCGCCGGCTATAATTTGGATTTTGCCAACGTATTCTTCGGCTCGTCCGATGCCGCCGCGATTCAGCAGGGCGGTATGAAAGCCGTGGCGCTCGCCGCCATGGACCCGACACCCGCGCGGTATTACCACACCCGCGGCGACACCGCCGACAACTTAGACCCGAAAACCATTGAAGCGGGCATTGACATTTTGTTGGAAGCCGCATTCCTGTTTGACGAGCAAGGGCTGAAAGATCAATATTCTTTAAAATAAAAGATAAAAAAGAGCAAAGGGGTTTTATTCATGCACACCAAAATCAGCAAGCTTATTTGTGTGGTCGCGGCGCTGGCGCTGCTCACCGTTTCGCTGACCTCCTGTGACTTCTCTTTGGAGTCTTTCTTTAACCAGGACAACGGTCCCGAACCGGTTGCTGTTTCTTTAAAAACTGATTTGAAAGACGCAAAATTCACCTTTACATATGGGCAGTTAAAAGAAGTTCTGCCCACTGACCTTTTGGCCACACTGTTTGAAAATTATGATGAAAAAACCGACGACGTGACCATCGAACTCAACTACAACGATCTCAAGTCCCGCTATTCCGGCGATGAGGAACTGTTCCAAAAGGTGCTTGGGCTTCTGACGGAAAGCGACCGCGAGGCACTCGCGGCAAATCAAGCAGAAGTGCTTGCCTATTATAATCAGATCGCGAATCAAATCAAACAGCAAAAACCCGCTACGGTATATTCCGAGAACTTCTGGGTCGATGACGGCACCATTCAATTCACCAAAGACGGCGTTGTTTCCGAATCCGACAGCACCATTGCAAAAGCCGCCAAGCTGTTTAAAGACTTCGCGATGCAAGGCGTTGAAAAGGCACTCCCGAACACCGAAAACAACAAAACCAACGAAGGCGACGACCTGACGGATATTTTGTATTTGAAAGGCACCGATAAAGTTTCGGAACTTACCATGGACGACATTGACGTGCTTTACTCTTCCGTTACGCCCACCACGGAGTTAAACTCGAAAGAAGAACCGGTCGTGACCGCGCTGACCCGCACGGTGGAAATCCACCTGAAAGCGGACAAGGCTTCTGTGGAAAAAGCCATTACTTTCCGCGACAAAACCGATATTCTTTCCAAAATCAACCAGCCGCAGAATTCGTTTACCGTGGATAATTACGACTTCACCTGCGAAGGCTGCGTGATTACGGCAACCTTCAACGCGGTAACCGATGAGCTTTTGTCTCTTTCCTATGACAAGAATATGCAAGTCACCGCTTCTGTTACCGGTGAAGGTTCTTTGGAATCCCTCGGCAATCAGACGCTGCAATTCAACTGCGGCAGCAATATGTTCTATCAATTTGGCTGGGAATCTGAAGCCGAATAACCCTTTTATCTAACCTTATCATACGCCAAGCCCCATAGGTTCTCTATGGGGCTTTTTTAAAAGGAGAGCATCATGACAGAGCAGGAAAGACTGGATCTCTATACGAGCATTGTGCCCAACCGCCGGCAGCTTTTGATTCAGGAAATGAAATACTATGCCTTTGTGCACTACACGGTCAACACTTTCACCAACAAAGAATGGGGAAACGGCAAAGAGTCGGAGCAGGTGTTTAACCCCACCGACCAAAACACGGACCAGTGGTGCGCCGCCATCCGCGACGCCGGCATGAAAGGCGTTATTTTGACCTGTAAACATCACGACGGGTTTTGCCTTTGGCCGACCAAAACAACGGAACACTCCATCAAAAACAGCCCATATAAAAACGGCAAGGGCGATGTTGTGCGCGAGGTGGCAGACTCCTGTAAAAAATACGGCTTAAAATTCGGGGTCTATCTTTCCCCCTGGGACCGCAACAGCAAACTGTACGGTACGCCCGCTTACAATGATTTTTATATTGAACAGATGACAGAGCTGCTCACAAACTACGGGGAAATCTTCATGCTGTGGCTTGACGGTGCGTGCGGCGCCAAAGCAGACGGGCAACCGGTGCAGAAATATGATTTCGAGCGTATTTGGAAAACCGCCGTAGAACTGCAGCCGAATATCGTTATGTCCGGCTGCGCGCCGGATGTGCGCTGGATTGGCAACGAGAGCGGCAAAACGCGTGAGAGTGAATGGAATGTTGTGCCGCAGTTTCAATATGACCAACAAAATTTTGCCGCCAACTGCCAGCAGGATGATGATTTGAAAAAATTCCAGAAACGCTGTCAGGATGTTATGCTGCCGGACATGGGGTCGCGTAAATTCTTAGCGAATTACGACAAATTTATGTGGTACCCCGCCGAAGTGGATGTCTCTATCCGGCCGGGCTGGTTTTATCACCCTGCACAGCGGCTGACGCTGAAATCTTTAAAGCGTTTGATGACCATTTACTACAATTCCGTGGGAAATAACAGCTTGATGCTTTTGAACATTCCGCCAAACCGCAAGGGACAGTTTGCCAAAAGCGATGTCCGGCGGCTTCGGGAAATGGGCAAATGGCTGCGGCGCGAAGAGGAATGTGTGCTGGAAAGCAGCTGTGTCTTTTCTGCTGACGGCAGAGAAGCAGAAATCACTTTCCCGAAGCAGTCTGTGGACCGGTTACGGCTTGCCGAAGACACAACCAAATCTCAGCGCGTCGAAAAGTTTTCTGTCTACGCAGGGGAAGAATGCGTGTTCCGCGGCACAATCATCGGCTTTTCGCGGATTGCCATTTTCGACCGTCCTGTTGTGACTGATAACCTTCGTTTTGTCATTGAGGAATGCCGCAATGAACCTTACATGCAAAAAATCGAGGTCTGCAAAACCGGCGCTTACCGCCCATTTTAACAGTTTCGTTTATAATGTAAAAACGCAGGGAACACAAAAGGTGCTTCCTGCGTTTTCATTTTATGCGGCGTTTTTATGTTGTTTGCCGGTGGCGTCAATGCGGAAATCCTCTGTATAGATGAGTTCATCTACCGTAACGAACCGGTAACCGCGTTCAGAAAGAATCTGCAAGATCTGCCGCAGTGCTTCCGGCGTATTTTTCACATCGTTATGAAACAACAAAATCGAACCGTTTTCGACAGCCCCGGTTACGCGTTCCACCATTTCCTCTACGGAGACACCCTGCCAGTCTAAACTATCTACCGACCACTGTATGGTCTGCATGGAAAGACTTTCCGCAGCGTTGATTGCGTCGTTGGTGTAATCTCCGGACGGCACGCGCACAAGCGCAGGTGCTTTTCCGATGCATTTTTCAATCTCAGCGTTGCATCGCTGTATGTCTGCTTTGATTTCTTCATAAGATAGCTTGCTGTATGCCGTATGTGTGTCGGAATGGTTGGCGATTGTATGCCCCGCTTCGTAAAACGCCTTGACCGCGTCCGGATTTTGGCGCACCCAGTCGCCGACCGCGAACACGGTGGCTTTGGCGTTATATTCCGCTAAAATCGCCAAAAGTTCGTCTGTGTCGTCCGCGCCCCAGGCCGCGTCAAAGGTAATCGCTATCTTTTTTTCGTTTGTATCCACACAATAAACCGGAATTTTTCGCTCCCCCGTGTTGGAAGCCGAACTGGTTTGATATTGCCGCCCCAAACCCGCCGCGACCAAAACCGCAGAAAGAGCAATCAGCGCCGCACAAAGCAAACTGCGCTTGGTCAAAATTAAAAATCGCATACGCTCCCCTCCTCGGTTATATATATGGGAAAGAGGGAGAAAAAAGACGGCGGTAAGTCGTTGCCGACGCAATGAAAAGTCACCAAATCCGGCTAAAAATAAATTCTTGTTATTGTTGATTTTTATCTAAATTTATGGTATTCTGAAAACACCAAATAAAATTTATGGGGGTTTATTATGTTTTGTAAAAATTGTGGACAACAGTTAGCCGAAGGCGCTGCATTCTGCCCGAATTGCGGAATGACGGTTACGCAGCCGGATACTGCACCGGCAGCTTCTGAACAGCCGGCAGCTGAACAGGGGACCGCGCAGCAGCCGCCCTACACGCAGCCGCAGCAGCCTTATACGCAACCGCAGCAGCCTTACGGGCAACATCCCGGGTACGGCATGCCGCAAGTCTCTCAGGAGCCCGCTTCCGGCGGTTTGCGCTTCCTTTGCTGGCTGATTCCGCTTGTCGGCATTATTCTCTATTTCGTGAAAAAAGATGAAAAACCGGTTTATGCCAAACAGTGCGGTGTCGCTGCGCTTGTCGGCATTATTATGGCGGTTGTTTTCTATATCTTCTATTTCGTTGTGATTGGTATATTCGTTGCCGGCAGCGGTGCTTACTATTATTAAGGAGTAACTGCACATGTTTTGTAAAAATTGCGGGCAGGAAATCCTGCCCGGGACCGTAAATTGCCCGCGGTGCGGGGCCTATGTCACCCCGGACGCCGCGCAAGTGCAGACGCCTCCGTCGCCGTATAACGGGCAGCCCTACCCACCTTACGGGCAGCCGTATCCGATTCCGGCAAAGCCTTCGGTCGGTTGGCTTGTGTTCAACATTGTTTTGGTTGTGTTGTCCGGGTTTTCCAACATTTTGGCGATTGTCGGCGTTGTTTTCGGCGCGCTCGGGCAATCCGCTTATAATCACGGCGATTACAAAGACGCGGAGAGCAAAACAAAAGTTTGCAAAGTGCTCGGTATTATCAGCCTTGTGCTGTTTATTCTCGCGTTCCTTTTCCTGCTCTTTTTCTTCTTTGTGATTGGAGTGTCTTCTACACCGAGCACATATTATTCTCATTTATAACAGGGGGTTCCTATGTTTTGTAAAGCGTGCGGGCACGAAATTCCGAACGATGCGGCGTTCTGCCCAAGTTGCGGCGCGCCGGTCAACGGCGCCACCCCCGCGGGGGCTGTTCCGCCGAACGCTCCGCCAGCCGGCGGGCAATACGGCTATGTGCCGCCGGTTCCGCCCGTGACACCGGTTTCTTATGAAGATGCGGACACACTTTTAAAAGTCGCTTCGTTTTTTATTCCGATGGTCGGCATCATTCTGTATGCCATAGACCGTGACAAAAAGCCGGTTTCGGCAAAAGCCTGTTTAAAAATGGGTGTTATCGGGTTGGTAGTTTGGTTTGCCGTTCCGCTTTTAATTTGGCTTTTTGCCGTTTTTCTCATTTTCGGCGTCGGTGCCGTGGCAATGGCATAACCCTTTTAGGAAAGTCTAAATCAATAAAAAGAACCGCACAGAGAAATCTCTGTGCGGTTTCCTTTTTGTCGGTTCAAACTTATTTCGCCGCTTCAGCAGTTTTCGGCTCTACAAGTTCAATGATGCACATTTCCGCAGCATCCCCGCGGCGTGTACCGGTTTTGATGATGCGCGTATAGCCGCCGTTGACATCCGCATATTTCGGCGCGATTTCGTCAAACAGCTTTTTCACGACATCGTCTTTGGTCACATAAGCGAAAACCTGACGCTTTGCGTGCAGGGTATTGTCTTTCGCGATGGTAATCATTTTTTCTGCCATGGAGCGGACTTCTTTCGCTCTGGTCACGGTGGTTTCCACCTTGCCGTTTTCCAGCAGGTAAGTTACCATACCTCTGAGCATTGCTTTACGGTGGTCCGTAGCTCTGCCGAGTTTTCTGGTTCCGGGCATCTAAATCACTCCTTCTTATTCGTCATCCTTACGGAGAGTGAAGTTCAGGGACTCAAGCTTGGCAATAACTTCTTCCAAAGACTTTCTGCCAAGGTTGCGCACCTTCATCATGTCTTCCTCTGATTTGCTGATAAGGTCTTCAACCGTATTAATACCTGCTCTCTTTAAGCAGTTGAAGGAACGCACGGACAGGTCAAGCTCCTCAATGGTCATCTCGAGCGCTTTTTCTTTTCCGTCGTCATCTTTCACGACCATGACCTCGGTGTTGCCGGCTTCGTCAGAAAGGTCAACAAAGAGGTTGAGGTGTTCAGTGAGGATCTTGGCGCCGAGCGAGACCGCCTCTTTCGCAGAGATGGTGCCGTTCGTCCAGGCTTCGAGCGTCAGTTTGTCGAAGTCGGTGATCTGCCCCACACGGGTGTTTTCGACCGTGTAGTTCACTTTCAATACGGGTGTATAGATAGAGTCGATTGCAATCACGCCGATGGCGGGCTGCATCATCTGTTTGTTGCGTTCAGCAGAAACATAGCCGCGGCCTCTGTCGGCGGTCAGCTCCATATTGAGCGTGGCGCCTTCGGAAAGCGTTGCAATCAAGTGGTCGGGATTGAGAATTTCAACCTCGGAATCTGTCTTGATGTCGCCCGCGGTGACTTCACATTTGCCGCTGGCTTCCACATACAGCGTTTTCGGACCGTCGCCCTGGATTTTCAGGATAACACCTTTCAAGTTCAGGACAATTTCGGTGACATCTTCTTTCACACCTTCAATGGTGGAAAACTCGTGCAGAACGCCGTCGATTTTCACCGAAGTAATGGCGTAGCCGGGAAGTGAAGACAAAAGCACACGGCGCAGGGAGTTGCCGAGCGTGGTGCCGTAGCCTCTTTCCAGGGGTTCCATGACGAATTTGCCGTAGGTTCCGTCCGCAGCCAAATCGAGTGCTTCAATGCTGGGCTTATCAATTCCTATCATTCAAAACCCTCCTATCGTGGGTTCGGGCAAAAAGCCCGAATGCTTACATATATTCGTACCTGTTTCTTGAAACGGAGCCTATTATTTCGAATAGAACTCGACGATAAGATGTTCTTCAACAGGAACTTCAATCTGCTCTCTGTCGGGCATTTTCACAACCTTAGCGGTCATGTTTTCGCTGTCCTTATCGAGCCATTCCGGAACGGGACGAGAGCCGTTTGCTTCGAGGACAGCCTTAATTTTGTCGCTGTCGAGGCTCTTCTGGCGAAGGGAAACCACGTCGCCTTCTTTCAGAAGGTAAGAGGGGATATCCACTTTCTTGCCGTTGACGAGATAATGGCCGTGGGTGGTGAGCTGTCTTGCTTCCGCTCTGGAAGAAGCCCAACCGAGGAGATAAGCGACATTGTCCAAGCGGCTTTCGCAGATTTTCAGAAGGTTTTCACCGGTCATGCCCTGGCGGCGTTCTGCCATCAGGAAATACTTGTGGAACTGACCTTCCTGGATACCGTAATAACGGCGAGCCTGCTGCTTCGCACGAAGCTGCATGCCGTATTCGGAAGTCTTTTTGCGGCTCTGGCCATGCTGGCCGGGCGCATAGCTGCGGCGTTCAAAAGCACATTTGCCGGTATAGCAGCGTTCGCCTTTCAAGAAAAGCTTTTTGCCTTCACGGCGGCAAAGTTTGCAAACCGCACCTGTATATCTTGCCATAAATTACACCTCCAAAACCTTAAACTCTTCTTCTCTTGGGCGGGCGGCAGCCGTTGTGCGGGATCGGGGTAACGTCTTTGATCATCGTTACTTCCAAACCGGCGGTCTGCAAAGCGCGGATTGCGGCTTCACGGCCTGAACCCGGGCCCTTGACGTAAACTTCAACCGTTTTCATGCCGTGCTCGATCGCGATTTTTGCAGCGGTCTCAGCGGCGGTCTGTGCGGCAAAGGGCGTGGACTTTTTGGAGCCTCTGAAGCCCATTTCGCCGGCGGATGCCCACGAAACAGCGTTGCCCTGCACATCGGTGATGGTTACGATTGTGTTATTGAAGGTGGATTGAATATGAGCTGCACCTTTTTCAATGTTCTTGCGTTCACGGCGACGACGGGTGGTCGCGCCTTTTTTTGTTGCGGTAGCCATTTACAAATCCCTCCCTTATTTCTTCTTGTTCGCGATGGTCTTCTTCGGACCTTTGCGGGTACGCGCGTTGTTTTTGGAAGTCTGGCCGCGAACGGGAAGCCCTTTGCGATGGCGGGACCCACGATAGCTGCCGATTTCAATAAGGCGCTTGATGTCAAATGCAACATCACGGCGCAAATCGCCTTCCACTTTGATATTGTGTTCGATGTATTCACGAAGTTTCGCGACATCTTCTTCGGTCAAATCCTTGACACGAGTGTCGGGATTGACACCTGTTGCGGCAATAATGTCGCTTGCCGTCTTTCTGCCGATACCGTAGATATATGTGAGGCCGATTTCGACTCTCTTGTCCCTCGGTAAATCAACACCTGAAATACGAGCCATTTACAGTTGCACCTCCATTTGATGCGGTAAATTTTACCATTTAAAATTGAGATTTTCGCAAGTGCACGGATCGTTGTTTAGATCTTTAACAACGATCGCAGCGCGGGATTGATTAGCCCTGGCGCTGTTTGTGCTTCGGGTTTTCACAGATCACCATGACTTTACCCTTGCGTTTAATAATCTTGCACTTTTCGCAAATCTTTTTGACAGAAGGTCTGACTTTCATTGGAATACCTCCTTCTTGAAATAAAGAACTTTTCTGCTTATTTTGAACGCCATGTAATGCGCCCGCGCGTGAGGTCATATGGCGACATTTCGACCGTCACTTTGTCGCCCGGCAGAATACGGATGAAGTTCATCCGGAGTTTGCCGGAAATATGGGCTAAAATTTGGTGTCCGTTTTCGAGCTCCACTTGGAATTGTGCGTTCGGGAGCGCCTCAACGACTGTACCTTCAATTTCAATCATATCCTGTTTTGACATAAACTTAAGCCTCCAGAAATTCACTTTAACGCTTGTTTTATTGCCCGGTTTGACCGCATTTGCTCTGCCGTCAAGCTTTTCTTTGTCGGTGCGAGATGTTTCGGATTTTTGCGTTTGGGCCTATTCATCGGCCGTTCCTTTCCGTCACAAACCAACACGCGGTTTTTTTCTTCGCCTAAGACGCACAAGAGCCGGTCTTTGTCGCGCCCGCAAAGCGAACGCACGACCATTCCGTTTTTCCACTCCATAAGGTTCCGCCTTTTCTTACAGCTGTGTAAGGATTTGCGGACCGTTTGCGGTAATGGCAACGGTGTGCTCAAAATGTGCGGCGAGCTTGCCGTCTTTGGTTTTTACAGTCCAACCGTCGGGCAGTTGTCGGATTGCCTTGTCGCCCTCGGTAATCATGGGTTCAATGGCAATCACCATGCCCGGCAACAGGCGCACACCTCTTTTGGGTGTGCCGAAATTCGGTACGCTGGGGTCTTCGTGGAGTTGGGCGCCGACGCCGTGCCCGGTGTATTCCCGGACGACGCCGTAGCCGCGTTCTTCGCAATAGCGCTGTATCGCAGAAGCGATGTCGCCGATTCTGCCGCCCGCGACCGCCTGCTCAATGCCTTTATAAAGGCTTTCGCGGGTTGTGTCGCACAGCCGCTTCGCCGCTTCGGAAATTTTCCCCGCGGCGAAAGTAGCAGCATTGTCGCCGTTGTAGCCGTCCACTTTGGCGCCGAGGTCGATGCTGACAATATCGCCTTCGTGGATGACGCGCTTTTTACTCGGAATTCCGTGAATGACCTCGTCATTTATGGAAATGCATGCCGTGGCGGGGTAACCGTATAGATGCAGGAAGTTCGGCTCAGCGCCTTGCTTCTTGATGAAATCATATGCGATTTTGTCAATCTCATAGGTGGTGACACCCGGTTTGACTGCCTCGCCCGCCAGCTGTAATGCCTCCGCCGAAATGATGCAAGCTTTATGAATGAGCTCGATTTCTCGGGCGGTTCTCAGCACGATCATGCTTAATCCTCCAATGCCCGGAATGTTAACGCGGTGGTGTCCGCGACTTCCTCCTGGCCTTCGACTACGCGAAGAATGCCTTTCTTCTCGTAGAAGCCCTTAAGCGGTTCGGTCTGCTCATGATAGGTCTTGAGCCGGTCGAGGACCGTTTCGGGCATATCGTCCTTTCTCTGGACGAGTTTTTCGCCGCAGACATCGCAAATGCCTTCCTGTTTCGGCTTTTTGTAGGCGGTGTGATAGGTTGCGCCGCATTTCAGGCAAACGCGTCTGCCTGAAAGACGGGAAGCAATCTTATCATCCGGCACTTCAATGTCGATCACGCGGTCAATGCGCACGCCCATATTGTCGAGCGCTTCCGCCTGCGGGATGGTTCTCGGGAAGCCGTCTAAGATAAAGCCGTTTTTGCAATCATCCGCTTTGAGTCTTTCGTTGATGATGCCGATGACGACTTCATCGGGAACAAGCTTACCTGCATCGATAAAGGATTTCGCTTTAAGTCCCATTTCCGTTCCGTTGGCCATGGCTTCGCGCAGCATGTTGCCGGTGGAAATCGCCGGGATGGAAAGCTTTTCACAAATCTTTTCCGCTTGCGTGCCTTTGCCTGCGCCGGGAGCGCCGAGAAGTATCAGGTTCATAAAGTTTCCTCCTTTAAAATTAATCTAAGAAGCCTTTGTAATGCCGCATCATCATCTGGCTCTCGAGCTGTTTCACGGTTTCGAGCGCAACACCGACCATAATGATGATGGAAGTGCCGCCCAGAGTCAAGTTGACCTGTTTGTCGAAAGCGCCCGTGATCTGCGAGAACAGAATCGGGAACAGCGCGATAACCGAGATTAACAAAGCACCAAGCAGTGTAATTCTGGACAAAATCTTGGTGATATAATCCGAAGTCGGCTTGCCGGGACGAATGCCCGGGATTGCGCCGCTGTTTCTGCGGATATTATTGGCCATTTCAATCGGATTGTACTGAATCGCCGCATAGAAGTATGCGAAGAAGATAATCAGTACGAAATACATAATGCCGTAAGCCCAGTGGGTGGTCTGGAAGATGTTAAAGAAGCCCTGCCAGAACGCATCCCATTTGCTGTTATCAGGGTCAAGCGTCACAAACATCTGGATTGTGGGGGGCAGCGACAAAATCGAGGACGCAAAGATAACGGGGAGAACGCCGCACATATTGACCTTAATCGGAATATGGGTGCTCTGGCCGCCGTACATTTTACGGCCGACAACACGCTTTGCATACTGCACGGGGATTCTTCTTTCCGCGTTGTCCATCCAAACGATGTACGCGATCATCAGAATCATGCAGACAAATGCAATCGGAATCAGCGCGAAATACGCGCCGCCTCTGTTGATATAGGTGTAGAGGCTGTAAAGTGTGGTGGGCATGCGAGACACGATGCCGGCGAACAAGATGATGGAAATACCGTTGCCGATACCTTTATCATTGATTTGTTCACCCAACCACATTAAGAGCGCAGCACCCGCTGTGTAGCAGAGGATAATGACAAGCGCCTGGAAAACAGCAAAGAAACCGGTAAGTGCCGCACCGTCGGTGCCAGTCGTAAGATAGCCCTGCGAGCGGATATAGAAATAATACGCGGTACTTTGCAAAGCCGCAAGGGCAACCGCCGTAAAACGGGTGATTGTCGAAATCTTTTTGCGGCCCTCCTCGCCTTCTTTTGCCAACCGCTCCAGCGGCGGAATGGCGACGGTGAGGAGCTGGATGATGATGGACGCGTTGATGTACGGCGTGATCGACATTGCGAACAAAGTACCGTAGTTGAACGCATCACCGGTCATCATGCTCAGATACGTCATAAAGTTGTTGGCGTTGGGGTCGGCGATAATGCCGTTTTCAGCGATGTCCACAAACGGGACCGGAAGCGCCGCACCGATGCGGAAAATCAGAAGCACAAGCGCTGTATACAGCAGCTTTTTCCGCAGGTCAGCAATCTTCCAAGCGTTGATGATCGTCTGAAACATTTCAGATCACCTCAGCCTTTCCGCCGGCTGCTTCGATCTTCTGCTTTGCCGATTCGGAATAAGCATTGACCTGAACCGTCAGCTTTTTGCTGAGTTCCCCGTTTCCTAAGATTTTAACGCCGTCAAGCGCTTTTTTGATAAGACCTTTTTCGATGAGGGCTTCTACGGTAACCGTAGCGCCGTCGTCGAACGCTTTGTCCAGAGCGGAAACATTAACCGCCGCGATTTCTTTCGCGAAGATGTTGTTGAAACCTCTCTTGGGAACGCGTCTTTGCAAAGGCATCTGGCCGCCTTCAAAACCGGGGCGCATACCTCTGCCGGCACGGGCTTTTTGACCTTTGTGGCCTTTGCCCGCCGTTTTACCCTGACCGGAAGCGGCACCGCGGCCGATTCTCTTGACCGACTTCTTGGAGCCTTCGGCCGGTGAAAGTTCGTGCAATTTCATGTTCGCACCTCCTTAAGCTTTCGTTACCTCGATAAGATGAGAAATCTTCTTAATCTTACCTTGTGTCTGCGGGTTGTCGGGCTGGGTCGCCTTATCCCCAATTTTCTTAAGACCAAGTGCATGGGCTGTGGCAATCTGATCTTTCTTGCTGCCGATCAGGCTCTTTTTCAGTGTTACTACTACGTTCGCCATTTCTGCCCCTCCTTAATCTAAAATCTCTTTCACGGATTTACCGCGAACGGCGGCAACCTCGTCTGCGTTACGAAGCTTCGAGAGGCCGTCGATTGTGGCGCGAACCACGTTGCACGGATTGTTGGAACGAAGGGCCTTGGAACGAATGTCCTTGATGCCGACCATTTCCACAACGGCACGGACCGGGCCGCCGGCGATAACGCCGGTACCGGGAGCGGCGGGCTTCATCAGCACAACGCCTGCGCCGTATTTACCGATAATTTCGTGCGGGATTGTGGTTCCCTTGAGCGCAACCTGAATCAGGTTCTTTTTGGCATTTTCAATGCCTTTGCGAATGGCGTCCGGAACTTCGCCGGATTTGCCGAGGCCGAAGCCGACAATGCCTTCGCCGTTGCCTACAACTACCAAAGCGGAGAATTTCATGATACGGCCGCCCTTAACGGTTTTGGAGACACGATTGATAGCAACCACTCTTTCTTGCAGTTCCATCGTGGGTGCGTCGATTTTTAAAGCCATTTTCATTTTCTCCTTTCTTAGAAGTTCAGGCCGCCCTCACGGGCACCTTCGGCGAGAGCCTGGACTCTGCCGTGATAAACATAACCGCCTCTGTCGAACACAACGTCTTTGATGTTCTTTTCAGCGGCTCTTTCAGCCAGCAGCTTGCCGACCGCGCGGGCTGCCTCTTTGTTTCCGCCGTACTCTTTGAAGTCTTTTTCGGTGGTAGATGCCGAAACGAGCGTTACGCCCGCGACATCGTCGATCAACTGTGCATAAATATGCTGGAGTGAACGGAAAACATCAAGACGGGGGCACGCAGCGGTGCCGGAGATTTTCGCGCGGACTCTTGCGTGGCGTTTCTGTCTAGCCTTATTGCTGTCAGTCCTGTTAACCATTTAAATACACTCCTTTTACTTTCCGCCTTTACCGGCTTTACCCTCTTTGCGGCGGATGTGCTCGTCAGCATATTTGATGCCCTTGCCTTTGTAAGGCTCCGGCGGGCGCTTTTCGCGGATTTCTGCTGCGAACTGTCCGACTTTCTGCTTGTCGGGACCGGAAACAATGATTTTGTTCGGTGCGGGTACATCAATGGTGATGCCGTCGATTTCGGGGACGAACACCTGGTGAGAATACCCGATATTCATAACAAGTTCCTTGCCCTGCTTGGCAACACGATAACCGACGCCGTTGACTTCGAGCTCTTTCTTAAAGCCTTCGGTAACGCCGACGACCATGTTGTGCAGGAGTGTACGGGTAAGCCCGTGCAGGGATTTGTTCAGGTTGCTGTCATCGGGACGGGTCACGACGATCGCGCCGTCTTCCATAGCGACCTGCATATTGTTGTGTACTGTTCTGGTAAGTTCCCCTTTGGGGCCCTTCACGGTAACAGTACTGCCGTCGATTTTGACATCGACGCCTGCGGGAACAGCGATAGGCTGTCTGCCGATTCTTGACATACTGAAACCTCCTTACCAGATATAAGCGAGAACCTCGCCGCCGACGTTGGCTTTGCGTGCTTCTCTGTCTGTCATAACGCCCTTCGATGTGGAAAGAATTGCGACGCCAAGGCCTTTCATAACCTTCGGCATATCTTCGCAGTTCGTGTAAATGCGCAGGCCGGGCTTGGAAACTCTGCGCAGACCGGTGATAACAGCCGCCTTGTTCTCGCCGTATTTCAGCGTGATTTCAATGACGCCCTGTTTCCCGTCGTCTTCAACTTTAAAGCTCTTGATATAGCCCTCATCCACAAGAATCTGAGCAATTGCTTTCTTCATGTTGGACGCGGGTACCTTCACCGTGTCATGCTTTGCGGAACTCGCGTTGCGAATTCTGGTGAGCATATCACCGATGGAATCCGAGATTTGCATACTTTTGCCTCCTTTGCAATTGCTCGCTTACCAGCTTGCTTTCTTTACGCCGGGGATCTGACCTTTATGCGCCAGCTCTCTGAAGCAGATACGGCAGACACCGTATTTGCGGAGATAGGCGTGCGGCCGGCCACAGATTTTGCATCTGTTGTAAGCTCTTGTAGAATACTTCGCAGGTCTTGCCTGCTTGACTTTCATAGATGTTTTGGCCACTGTAATCCCTCCTTATCTCGCAAACGGTGCGCCCATGAGGCTCAAAAGCTCTCTGGCTTCTTCGTCCGTGTTTGCAGTTGTAACAAAGCAAATGTCCATGCCGCGGACGGCGTCAATCTTATCATACTCGATTTCCGGGAAAATCAACTGTTCCTTGATACCCATGGAATAGTTGCCTCTGCCGTCGAAGGAGTTGGGGTTGATGCCGCGGAAGTCGCGGACACGCGGAAGTGCGAGGTTGAAGAATCTGTCTAAGAATTCATACATTCTGTCACCGCGCAGCGTGACTTTGGCACCGATAACCATGCCTTCACGCAGCTTGAAGTTTGCGACGGATTTCTTCGCTCTGCAGGGGACCGGTCTCTGGCCGGTGATTTGCATCAAATCCTTGGTGATTGCGTCAATCACTTTGGAGTTGTCGCGGGCTTCGCCGCAGGCAACGTTGATGACGATTTTGTCGAGCTTCGGGATTTGCATAACGCTCTTGTAGCTGAACTTTTTCTGCAGTGCCGGAGCGACCTGTGCAGTATATAATTCTTTCAGTCTTGCTGCCATGTTGTTATGTCCCTCCCTTATTCAAACTGGGCGCCGCATTTTTTGCAGACGCGCATCTTTTTGTTGTCTTTGCCGACAGCGTGGCCGACGCGGGTGGGCTTATTGCACTTCGGGCAGACAAGCTGAACTTTATCTGCATACAAAGCGCTTTCCGCCTTCACAAGGCCGCCTGCTTCGCCCATTTTACGGGGCTTTACGTGCTTGGTGACAACATTTACGCCTTCGACGATGACCTTGCCCTCAGCGGGAGCGACCTGCATGACTTTGCCCTGCTTGCCGCGGTTTTTACCGTTCAGAACAACGACGGTATCGCCGGTTTTCACGTGAACTTTATTCATCTTACTGCACCTCCATTAAAGCACTTCGGGAGCAAGAGAAAGAATCTTCATGTAATCTTTATCACGAAGCTCTCTTGCAACCGGCCCAAAGATACGGGTGCCTCTGGGGTTTTTATCTTCTTTAATCAATACGGCTGCGTTTTCGTCGAAACGGATATAAGTACCGTCATCTCTGCGAACGCCGCTCGCCGTTCTGACGACGACTGCCTTTACAACATCGCCCTTTTTGACAACGCCGCCGGGTGCTGCCTTTTTGACCGAAGCTACAATGACATCGCCGATATTTGCATACCTTCTGCCGGAACCGCCGAGAACGCGAATGCACATAATTTCCTTCGCGCCGGTGTTGTCGGCTACTTTGAGGTAAGTCTGTTGCTGTATCACAGTGAATAGCCTCCTTAGAAATTATTTCGCTTTCTCGATAATCTCGGCTACGCGCCATCTCTTATCCTTAGAAAGAGGGCGGGTTTCCATAATGAGAACCTTGTCGCCTACGCCACATTCGTTCTTTTCATCATGGGCTTTGATTTTAACGGTACGGTTAACAATCTTTTTGTAAAGCGGATGTTGAACTCTGTCTTTGATAGAAACAACGACAGTCTTGTCCATTTTGTCGCTTGTTACAAGACCGACCTGTGTTTTTCTGAGATTTCTTTCACTCATGGTTTATGACCCTCCCTTTCCTTAGGACTGTGCGCCGTGGAGTTCGATATCGCGCATCACGGTTTTGACTCTGGCGATATCTTTTTTGACGGCGCTGATCCGCATCGGATTGTCGAGCTGGTTGATGGCCTGCTGGAAGCGCAGTTTGAAAAGCTCATCTTTCAACTCAAGGAGCTTAGCATCCAGCTCCGAGGGAGAGAGTTTCTTGATCTCACTTGCTTTCATTGTTGCTCACCATCCTCTTCCTGCTGTGCTTTGGAAACGAATTTGCATTTGACCGGGAGCTTGTTGGCGGCAAGACGCATAGCCTCGCGCGCGGTTTCTTCCGGAACGCCTGCAATTTCAAACATAACTCTGCCGGGTTTGACAACGGCCACCCAGTATTCGGGCGAACCTTTACCGGAACCCATTCGGGTTTCAGCCGGTTTTTCGGTAATCGGCTTATCCGGGAAAATCTTAATCCAAACCTGACCGCCACGCTTGATGTAACGCGTCATAGCGATACGGGCGGCTTCGATTTGGTTGGACGTAATCCAAGCGGGTTCAAGAGACACAAGTCCGTAATCACCGTAAGTGACCTTTGTACCTCTGGAAGCCTTACCGGTCAGACGACCTCTGTGGACTCTGCGGTATTTCACTCTCTTAGGCAGTAACATTATTTTGTGCCTCCTTCCTTCTGAGGCTTGCGGTTGTCGTGAAGAACTTCGCCTTTGTAGATCCAAACCTTAACGCCGATACGGCCGTAAGTGGTCTTTGCTTCCGCAAAGCCGTAGTCGATATCTGCGCGGATGGTCTGCAGCGGAATGGTGCCTTCATGGTAATGCTCGGAACGCGCGATTTCTGCGCCGCCCAAGCGCCCGCTTACCTGTGTTTTGATGCCCTTTGCACCGAGTCTCATGGTTCTGCTGATGCTCTGTTTGAGCGCGCGGCGGAAGGAAATTCTTCTTTCCAACTGCGAAGCAATGTTTTCAGCAACGAGCTGTGCGTTTAAGTCGGGCTGTTTGATTTCAATGATGTTGATATAAACATCTTTTTCGCCGCCGAGCATTTTCTTGCAGGTCGCTTTGAGTTTTTCAATCTCAGAACCGCCCTTGCCGATGACCATGCCCGGTTTAGCGCAGTGGATGTTGATGCGGACGCGTTTTGCGTCTCTTTCGATTTCTACCTTCGGAACACCAGCCGGAGCGAGAGTTTCCAGGAGATAGTTACGGAGCTTGTTGTCGGAGACGAGTGTGTCACCGAAGTCCTTTTTGTCGGCGTACCAACGAGACTCCCAGTCTTTAATGACACCGATACGAAGACCGGTGGGATTTACTTTTTGTCCCATAATTTTACCTCCTCCCGCTTATTCTGCTTCTTTGAGCACAAGCGTGATGTGCGAAGTCTTTTTGTTGATTCTGTAAGCACGGCCCTGCGCTCTCGGACGGATGCGCTTTAAGGTCGGGCCCTGGTCGACGCGGCACTCGGCGACATAAAGTCTCGAAGTGTCCATGTCTTTGTATTCAGCGTTTGCCATTGCGGATTTCAACAGCTTTCCAAGCGGTTCACACGCAGCCTTCGGTGTGTACTTAAGGATTGCCATCGCCTCATCGCAAGGCTTGTTTCTGATGAGATCCAGCACGATTTGCACTTTACGGGGCGCAATGCGTACGTGGGTCACTTTTGCAGTTGCTTCCATTCGTTATACACTCCTTTGCTGCTTATTTACCGTTGTTGGAAGTTTTGGAACCGGCGTGGCCGCGGAATGTTCTGGTCGGCGCGAATTCGCCGAGCTTGTGGCCTACCATATCCTCCGTAATGTAAACCGGCACATGTTTGCGGCCGTCATGGACTGCAAATGTGTGACCGACAAAGTCGGGGAATATAGTCGAGCTGCGGCTCCATGTTTTCAGAACGATTTTTTCGCCGTTCTTGTTCATTTCCTGAACCTTTGCAAGCAGTTTCGGTGCAACGTAAGGTCCTTTTTTAATACTTCTGCTCATCCTCTACACTCCTTTCGACTTATTTCGCGTTACGGCGTCTCACGATAAACTTATCGGAACGGTTCTTCTTAGCTCTGGTCTTATAACCAAGCGCGGGTTTGCCCCACGGGGTGCAGGGACCGGGACGACCGACAGGCGCTTTGCCTTCGCCGCCGCCGTGCGGGTGGTCATTCGGGTTCATAACAGAACCGCGGACAGTCGGACGAACGCCGAGGTGACGGGTGCGGCCGGCTTTACCGAGCTTGACGTTTTCGTGGTCTGCGTTGCCGACGGTGCCGACAGTCGCCATGCAGTCTGCCGAGACGTTACGCAGCTCGCCGGACGGCAGTCTGAGAAGTGCATAGACGCCTTCTTTTGCCATCAGCTGTGCGGCATTGCCCGCAGCGCGTGCCAACTGGCCGCCGCGGCCGGGATACAGTTCCACGTTATGGACCATTGTACCGGTCGGGATTGCGCTCAGCGGAAGGGCGTTGCCCACTTTGATATCCGCGGAAGCACCGGCTTCAATCTTGTCGCCGACTTTCAGGCCGACAGGTGCAAGGATATATCTTTTTTCGCCGTCCTCATACTGCACAAGTGCGATGTGCGCGGAACGGTTGGGGTCGTACTCTAAGGTGAGCACGGTTGCAGGCATATCTACCTTATCACGTTTGAAATCGATGATACGATATTTTCTGCGGTTGCCGCCGCCTCTGTGGCGAACGGTGATTCTTCCGTAGCTGTTGCGGCCGGCTTTTTTGTTGAGCGGCGCGAGAAGGCTTCTTTCGGGAGCGACCTTCGAAAGCTCGGAATAATCTGTCACCGACATGTTACGTCTTGCGTTGGTTGTCGGTTTGTAGACTTTAATCGACATTTCATTCACTCTCCTTAAAACGATTTAGCGGAGCATGTCGAGGCTCCATACATTATCGTCGGGATTTTACATCATGCCGTCGAAGAATTCGATGGTCTTGCTGTCTTCGGTCAGGGTGACAACGGCCTTTTTCCAGGAGGCGGTGTAGCCTTCGAATCTGCCGTATCTTCTCAAGTGACCTTTTACGTTGACGACGTTGACCTTCTGAACCTTGACGCCGAACAGCTTTTCAACTGCCGCTTTGATTTCCGGCTTGGTCGCCTTTTTGTCAACCTTGAAGGTGTATTTCTTCAGCGCCTGACCCATCATGCTTTCTTCTGTGATGACAGGACGAAGGATGATATCTTGTGCCAGTTTCATTACGCATAAACCTCCTCGATCTTTGCAACGGCATCCTTGAGCACAACGATGGTGTTGCAGTTGAGAATGTCGTATACATTCAGCGTGTTGACGAGGGTGACGTTTGCGCCTTCAATGTTGCGTGCGCTCTTGTAAACGACGTCGTTCTTTTCGGGAAGGACGATCAGCGTCTTTTTGCCGGCTTTGATAGCGGCGAGCACATCGGCAACCTCTTTCGTTTTGATGGCGTCGAGACCGAAGTCGTCAAGCACGATCATTTCTTTTGCCGCGACCTTGGAAGAAAGTGCGGACTTCATAGCAAGTCTTTTGACCTTCTTGTTGACGTCAAAGCTGTAATCGCGGGGCTTCGGGCCGAGCGCGATACCGCCGTGCGTCCACTGGGGCGCTCTGGTGGAACCCTGTCTTGCGCGACCGGTTCCTTTCTGACGCCACGGTTTTTTACCGCCGCCGGACACTTCGGAACGAGTGAGTGTCGACTGCGTGCCCTGGCGCTGATTTGCCAGGTAGTTGACAACCATCAGATGCATTGCCGATTTGCTGGGCTCAATGGCGAAAACGGCTTCGTTGAGCTTAATATCGGAAACTTTCTTGCCGGTTTTATCGAGTACTGCAAGCTTTGTCATTTAAACCACTCCTTCCTTATTTTTTCACCGTGTCCGCGAGAACAACGATGCCGCCTTTGGGGCCCGGAATGGCGCCCTTAATGGCGATGAGGTTGTTTTCAGCGTCAACCTTAACGATGTCGAGATTCTGAATCGTAACGCGTTCTGCACCGAGGTGACCTGCGAGCTTCTTCCCCTTGTAAACTCTGGAAGGATCGGAGCACGCGCCCAGGGAGCCTGCGTGTCTTGCGACAGGACCTGTACCGTGGGATTCTTTCAGACGGGAGAAGTTCCATCTCTTGATGGCGCCGGCAGTGCCTTTACCTTTGCTGGTGCCGACAACGTCGACTTTGTCGCCGACTGCGAAGACATCCGCTTTGAGGATGTCACCGACGGAAAGCGCGGAAGTGTCAGCCAATCTGAACTCGCGAAGCACTTTCTTCGGCGCAACGTCCGCTTTCTTGAAGTGACCAGCCTGGGGCTTGTTCACTCTTGTGACTTTCACATCACCGAAACCGACCTGAACCGCTTCATAGCCGTCGTTTTCCATCGTCTTTTTCTGGACGACAACGCACGGACCGGCTTCCACGACGGTTACGGGGATTACTTTACCGCTTTCGTCGAAAAGCTGCGTCATGCCGATTTTCTTACCGATAAGACCTTTTTGCATTGTTTATTCCTCCTTTGGTTATTGGTTGGCTTTCGCCAACATGACCTGTAAGCGCAAAACCGAAATTACAGTTTGATTTCGATGTCTACGCCTGCGGGAAGCTCAAGGCCGGTCAGAGCTTCAACGGTCTTGTTTGAAGGTCTGAGAATGTCGATGAGCCGTTTGTGTGTTCTCTGCTCAAACTGTTCGCGGCTGTCTTTATATTTGTGAACCGCGCGAAGGATGGTGACGACTTCTTTTTCGGTGGGAAGCGGAACGGGGCCGGAAACCTGAGCGCCGGTGCGCTTTGCGGTTTCAACGATTTTCTCCGCTGCTCTGTCCACGATGTCGTGATCATAGCCTTTGAGTCTGATGCGAATTTTCTTGCCTTTTGCTGCTGCCATTGTTTTGTTGCCTCCTTGTGAAGTTAGGGCAAATGCTTTTCTGCAACCCTGCCGGGTGTTTTCACCTTTTCGATTATAAAATCCGAAAAACCGGGGTTTTTCGGACGGCACAGAAAAGCGCACAGTGTCCCTCTTCGGCGCGCAGTTGGGGTACGCAGCCGTAAAGTTTCACAGTATGGGTCGCCCGGTTTGTAATCGGACATACTCCGCGGTAATTCCCTGCATCAAAGTGCAGCCACCTACCGCATCATCGCATATCAAGTCGCCTAAAAAAGGACATGGCTCGCCCTTTTCCACGCGTGCTTTGGTATTTTACCATATGGTTTATGAAAATGCAACAACTTTTTGAAAAAAAGTTCGTAAAAAAAGCCGAAATTTTTCCGACTTGTTTTGTGGAAAAATTCCGGCACAAGATGTTGTGTTTTTTCGTGAAAAACCGCCGTGTTTTTCGGGACTTTTAATTCGCTTTTTGCCGTTATTACAGGCGTTGCGGCGCACCGTTCGGCGTTTTCAAAAGGATTTCAACCGTGTCGCCTTTCGACACGAACCAGAATTCGGCACTTTCGGCGCTGCTGGTTTCGCCGGTTGTCCGATTAACAAGGCCGGAATCCATTTGCAATATGCACAATTCCCGATTGTTGCAAACAATCCGAGACTTGACGCTCGGCAGCAGGTCCGTTCCCTCCGCATTGCTGAACTGTGCATTTTTGGCCGCAACGTAATCCTCAATCACGTCGTTGATTTCCTGCGCGGCTTCCTCCCCCGCGCTCGTGTCGGTCGCAACGGGCACGCCGCTGTTGTAGCTGTCCGCACTCCAGCGCACGGTTTTGCCGGTGGCGGAAACAATGCCGATAACCAAAAGAATGACAAGCTCTGCGGCAAGAATGCCGCCGAAGATTTTTATCCTTTTACTCATGACGCCGCCTCCTCTGTTACATCCGCCCAAATGACGCGCGGCATCTCTTCGAGACTGACATACACTTCCCACTTCGTGCCGGAGGTCTTGTCGGTCAGCGTATAAGCAAAGCTGTCTGCGTTCGAATAGAGAATCTCGCCTTCCACCTGCGCGTCAAAGCCGCACGTTTGCACAAATTTCCGGCTGACGGATTCCAACTCATTATAAATGTAAAACCCATTCGCTTTTCGGTCGCCGGTCATCAGCGGCAGGAGTGCCGGATAATAGGTGTAAACGTCTTTGGACGGCACAATGCCGTTTTCTTCGCGTTCGGGATAGGTCATGCTGTATCGCGTATCCCATTTCCAATAAGCGCCGGTGTGCACCAATATCAGGTGCACGAACACAGCTGCGAAGACAATCTGCACCGCAATCATCCCCGCAAAAATTTTTTTGGATTTCATAAATCAACCTCCTCCTTGTTTCTCGCCGAAACTACCCTCTTTTGCGTTTTGCAACGCTTCCTCTAACGATGTTTTAGAAAGCAAAATTTTCTTCGCGTTCTGACTCCAATATAATATATCTTGATTGCCTTGTCAATCTTTGCGATATAAAAAGCAAGCCGACAAAAAATAAACAGGGGCGGAGACCGTTCTCCGCCCCGTCTTTGGGTTTAACAATTTATTTTTTACCCGTGGTCGGGCTATGTGCTTTCTGTTTTTGTAAGCTGCCTTCAAACATTCGATGTGCACTAAGCCGCTTCCGGGTCGAGAAAGCAAAAGATTGATGTCACTAACTGCTCGAATTCGGCGTGTCCGGCGACACCGGCGGCACCGGGGAACCCCCGGCGAGGGTTCCCCACGCCACAACAGTCCACCGGACTGTTGTGGCTCCCCTCCTGCGCTTTTACAAGGAAAGAGATTTCGCCCTGTGCACAGGGCGACCAAAGACGCCGTCTTTGGAATCTGCCGCCTTTGAAAAGGCGGGCGAAACTTTATAAGTTGAATATGTATGGGAACTAGCTATAAAAGTTTAGTAAATCCGGACAGAAAAATAGGGACGAGCCTTTGTGCTTGTCCCTATTTTATTATAGTGATTTTTTCAGCCTTTCGGTCGGGCTAAATGCTTTCTGCTCTCGCAAGCTGCCTTCACGCATTCGGCGTGTCCGGCGACACCGATTCGGCGATGTCACCGTCGTAAGCTAACGGGAGTTTGACCGTCGCTTTGAACAGGTCGCCGTCAATTTGCAACTCCAACGCGCCGCCTTGCAGCGTGCAAAGGTCTTTCGCAATCGAAAGCCCGAGCCCGCTCCCCTCTTTGGTTCGCGACTGGTCGCCGCGCACAAATCGCTGGGTCAGTTCTTCGGGCGGAATGTTCAGCGCCTCAGCAGACACGTTTTTCACCGAGAAAATGCCCTCGCCGTTTTCTTCGCGCACGTCGACGTATACGCGCGTGCCCTCCAGAGAATATTTGCGGGCATTGTTTAACAGGTTGTCAAAAATGCGCCACGTTTTTTGGCTGTCGGCAAAAATCACCGGCGGCGTTTCAGGCGTATTTAACACGATTTCGAGCCGGTGCTCTGCGAAGCTGTCTTCCATTTCGCCGACGGCCTGCGTCGCGAGCTCGCAAAGGTTGACGCGGATTTTGTTGAGCGTGACCGCGCCGGAGGAAACCTTGGAAGCTTCAACCAAATCTTCAATCAGGCGTTTGAGCCGCCCGGATTTTTCATCGAGCACGCGGATATATTTCTGCGCGGTCTCGTCTTGAATGTCGCATTTTTCGAGCAAATCCACATAAGAGATAATCGAAGTCAGCGGCGTTTTCAAATCGTGCGAGACGTTGGTAATCAGTTCGGTTTTCATGCGTTCGCCTTTGAGCGCCTCTTCAATCGCCGCGGCTTTGGACTCCTGCGCGGCAGTGAAATTCTCGGCAAGCGAGCGCAGGGGCTGCGGCATGCTTTGCGTATCCAAAATCTGTGCGGGTTCACCATCATGCGCTTTTTGGGCGGCTGTTATGATTTTGTCAAGCGAAATGACATAGCGCCAAACCAAAATCAGGCTGATGACATTAAACAAAATCAATAAGAACAGCGCAACGCCGATGCGTTCAAACGTAAACAGCGCAAGCACCGCGTTCACGGCAAGATAGAAGAGCGTAAACCAACGTACTTTTTTGGAAAGGGAGGTCAGCTTTGCAAGGTAGATGCGGCGAAGCGCGCCGAAAAACTTTTTGTTGCCCTTGTGCCAAGCAATAAACAGTTTTGCGAGCAGGGTGGAGCGGAAATACGGCCGCCCCGCCTTATAGCCTTTTGCGACGGAGTTTATCCACTCCATAGCGATTGCATAAACCACAGCCGAAAGCAGAGCGCCGAGCGCGGGGAAGAAAAATTCATCAGTATAAGAAGAAATCTGATCCGCGCAGGCAACGACCGCCCCCGTGCCGGCAGCGATACCGAGGCCCCAGCTTAACACGAAGTGCAAATCGTTCGGCATTTTGTCGCCGGGTGCAAGACAAATGCCCTCCCGTCCGCGGACACGTCCGGTCACAAGCACCAAATACAGCGAAATTGCCGCGGCGGCAATCAGCAAGACGACCGTTGCAAGACAGCGCGTGCGAATTTGCGAGGCGCCGGTCAGGAATTCCTCCTGCGCATCGGCAAAGCTGTCACCGCGTTCGAGCGGCATGGGAATGTCGAAATAAACATCGTAACCTTTGTCGCTGAAGCGGCTGTTCAACAAATCAGCAAAGGGAATCGCGTAGTTTCCCTGATAAAATGTGTCAATGTTCAGCGAGTCGGAGTAAAGCGTCAAGCCTTTGTCACAGGTGTAGCCGAAATACCAGTCGGGGCTGTTTAAATATTCTCTAAAGTTTTCTGCCGTGACTTCTGCCGGCATATTGGTAATGACTTCGCCGGTGTCTGTATTATGCAAATAATATTGCACATTTTTCAGTTTGCTGAGCGCCTGCTGCGCCTGCAACACCGAGGACTCAAACTCGCGGCGATAATTGGCAAGCGTGCCGGTATAGATTTCTTCGACCGCCTGCCGCGCGTGACTTTCCGAATCTTCGGAATACAGCGTAACTTCCGCCGTTGGCAGGCTGTTCAGCGGGATTGTCACGATAAATCCGCTGGGGGTCTCGTCTGCTGCATTTGCGCCGTTCAGGGCGTAAGCCGCCGTGGTTTCCTGTGCGTTGCCGTTACCATCTTCCACGGTTTCTGCGTTGTCGGCGTATTGCTGCCGAATGTCCGCTTTAAACCTTTCAAACTGTTCGACCACATAATCCTGCTCCTCTTCCAGCGTGTCATAAGCCGGCAGGGCGTCGCGCTCCCAGTTGTTGTCAATATAGGCTTTGCTCAAATCACTCAGGGTAGAGGCAACCTGCTGCTCAAACATGGTTGAATCTGTAAAAGATAAATTGTCTCCGCTGACGCCCTGCTGCCAGCCGTAGCTGTAAAATGTCTGCACGACCATCTGGGTATACAACGCCGCGGAAAAGACACAGGCGAGTGCCAGCAGGAACGCCACGGATTTCAGACCGTAGCTGTATTTAATACTTTTCAATTTTGTATCCAATGCCCCACACCACTTTCAAATACTTCGGTTCTTTCGGGTTGATTTCGATTTTCTCACGGATGCGGCGGATATGCACCGTCACGGTTTTTTCGGTGGAAAAAGCGGGCTCGTTCCACACGGCTTCATAAATTTGATTGGTGGATAGGACGCGGCCCATGTTACGCATGAGCAATTCCAAAATGCCGTATTCCGTTGCAGTCAGGCGAACCGGTTCGCCGTCAAGGGTGACTTCTTTCGAATCGGGGTCAAGCGTCAGTCCGCCGGTGGTCAAGACATTTTCGCGGACCTCCATACTGCCGAGCGAAACATAGCGGCGAATTTGCGATTTGACGCGCGCCATCAGTTCCAGAGGATTAAACGGTTTGGTGACGTAATCGTCCGCGCCGAACGAAAGGCCGGTGATTTTGTCGGTATCTTCACTTTTTGCGGAAAGCAAAATAATCGGGATATTTTTGGTTTCGCGGAGTTTCAGCGTTGCGTTCAGGCCGTCAAGGCCGGGCATCATGATATCTAATATAATGCAATGGATTTCGTTCTCCTGGGCGGCTTTGAGGGCTTCTTCGCCGTTTTCGGCTTTAATGACCTCGTACCCTTCCAAATGGAGATAAATTTCCAAAGAATCTAAAATCGCTTTGTCGTCGTCACAAATTAAAACGGTATACATAACTACCCCTCTTTTAATGAAATCATCGTTTTCTTTATCATAACAGATTTTTGGTAAAACGAAAACCTTTTCTTTCATTTCTCAACTCTGCATTTCTCCTATATATACTTTATAACAGGAATTTCTAACAAAACAAGCCGCAAAAAAGTTACAATTCTCTTAAGTGTCACCGGACACGCCGAATTCGAGTAGTTAGTAAGCATAAGCGAAAGCTGTTCATGCCCGGAATCGACTTTCATAGACAGGCACTTGTCGGGCGCGGGCTGCCGCGCAGCAAATCGCGGCGCGTGCCGACGCGCACCGAATCGCGGCTTTCACTTTGCGCTCGAAACGGCTTTGTCCTCCCGACATCGACAAAGATAAAATTTTGCGGACGGGGATGGAACCCCGCCCCTACGGATTGATAAAATCCCCCGGTCGGGCATTTCAAGTGAATTTTTACGCAAGCTATCTTCACGAATTTGCCGTGCGGCAGCCCGCACCGAA
>ERZ1643251.546-NODE-546-length-52730-cov-20.600475_pt1 | contig 52730 bp, 85 predicted proteins | sample MGYA00579261_ERZ1643251 | MGnify/ENA primary metagenome ERZ1643251 (study PRJEB29033, sample SAMEA4952267) | chicken gut metagenome | biome: Broiler Chicken; feature: Gastrointestinal Tract; material: Caecum | place: Ireland | collected 2018 | study: Broiler...
ATTTAATTAAAATTTTACTTGACAAGTTTATTTTAAGGCCCTATATTATATATAGGTTAGTTGCGTAGTGCTTATAGCTTGTTAAGCTTTTCAGCACGAGCAACAACCTAATAAATAGTTAAAGTAAATAATACATATGTGTAACACAAATATATAACAATATATAAACACAACAAATAAATACAAACAAAAACAAAATAATTGTTGACATTGTTTTGATTATATGTTATTATATATAAAACAAAGGAACATAGAAACACAGTAATTACAAACAGGAGGAACATATAAATGAAGGTTATGGATATTAAAAATGTAAAAGAAAATTTAGAAGGTAAGTTATTAATTACTATAAACAATAATGATGGTAGTTATAGAACAATTACTAGAACACCTAGAAGGCATACAAAAGAAATAAGAGCTTTACAAAGAAAAGGTATTTATTGTTTTGAGATTCAAGGCGTATTATACTGGTACAAAATGGATAAGACGGGAAAGTTTACACAGTATAAAGAACCTGAAAATTTTAGAAGTGAAGAAAGGACAACAAACAAGATTCCTAAGTCTTATAAATCACACAGTTCTATGTTGGAATTAAAACATGAACATATAACAGAAAAACACAAAACAAAACAAATTATTGAAGAAGAACCAGAGGAAGTAAATCATGAAAAGTATGACATGATTAAAACATGTATTGAAAACGATATTCCAGTTTATTTATATGGTGAAGCTGGTACAGGTAAAAACTATACACTAGAGCGTATAAGTTGGGATTTGGGTTTAGAATTTTATTTTACCAATAGTGTGCAACAAGAATATAAGCTTACAGGCTTTATTGACGCAGGTGGTAAATATCACGAAACAGAATTTTATAAGGCTTTTAAAAACGGTGGGTTGTTCTTTTTGGATGAAATGGACGCAAGTATACCAGAAGTTTTGGTTTTACTCAATGCCGCAATTGCTAATAGATACTTTGAATTTCCGAATGGTAGAATTTATGCACATGATAAATTCAGAGTTGTAGCGGCTGGAAACACAGTTGGTTCTGGTGCGGATGAAATGTACACAGGAAGGATGGTGTTAGACAGTGCTACATTAGATAGGTTCGCAATTATTGAATTTGGCTATGATATCAATGTGGAAATGGCGATATCCAATAATAATAAAGAGCTGGTTGAATTTGTTGAAGGAATCAGAAAACAATCAAAACAAAATGGAATAAGAGCCACATTTAGTTATCGTTGTGTTGAAATGGTAACAAAGTTAGAAAAAGCTGGAATGGATATGGAAAGCATTTTAAAAATTGCGGTGTTCAAGGGATTAGATAAAGACGCAATAAATATGTTTGATGTGTATGATTTAAAAGCAAATAAATATTCAGAAGCATTAAAAAATATACAGGGGATTTAGTTCCCCTGTTTTATATTTTATCAAAAAACTTCTTGACAATATATAGAATATATGATATTATATAATTACAGAAACAAAGAACAAACAACACAAACACAAGGAGGAACAAGAAATGAGAGTTATTAGTAGTCAGATGTTTAGAGATTGGAACACAGTAGCACAGTATGAACAAGAATTATTAGAGAACGTAAATCAGGAAATCACTTTACTTGTTATTGAAACAGGTTTAAAGAATGAAGACGGCGAAGATTTATATATCTTGATTGATGGACACCACAGAATACAGGCAGTTAAAGAGTTAGGTTACGAAGATATTGACATTAAAGTAAATTTTGAAGTAGTCGAAAATGAATCAGGACTTACCGGAGAAGATGCATTAAAAGAATGGCATATGGATTCTGATTGGTACTATGTTGATACAGAAGATTTTGTTTGGTAGGTGATAATATGAAGTTTTTATTTCAGTGTATAGTTGCAGTAATCATAGGGATAGCTTTCGGCGTTTTTGTTGATTCGATTGTAAAAATCTTATTGATGTTATTATAAAATAAAAGGGGTGATAAAATGAAAGAATTTAAAGGTTTGAAGCATGGTGACGAAATGACAATTGAAGAATTAAATCACAAAATGAAAGAACACGGTTTACAGCTGGACTCATCGGGAGTAAAAGAATCAGACTTGCAGTATGGTGAGTTATCATACTACAACGAAACAAATTGTTTTGCTGTATTATTCAGTTCTGTGATAATCAATAAACGTTGTATAGAATATAGCGTTGTTGTGATTGATGAAGTTGTTATGTTGTGGTAGGTGGACAAAATGAAGTTGACAAGAGAAGAAGCAATAAGACAGCACCGGAAAATGTGGCGATGGATAGCAGATAAGTTAAAATCAGAAGAAGTTATGACACATCCCTTTGTTACTGGATATAAAAAAGAATATGTTGAGACATATTTTCCGGGAATGGAAATACAAGCAAATTGCTTTTTGTGTGAATATTCAGAAAATCAATTAAAGACAGAGGACGAATACAAATGTGATTATTGTCCTTTAAAATGGGGAGAGTTAGAAAAGGATGATTGTATGGCTGTTGGTGAAGGTGGTACTGAACAAGGGCTATATGGAAAATCTTTATTAACATCTGATTCTGTTTGTCTGTATTATTTGTCTAAGCAAATCGCAGAACTTCCAGAAAAGGTAATAGAAAATGTATAATTTTTTGACTTGTTGGGATGTGTATGAGCGTATATCATTCCTACAGCGTGTTATACTGATTCATAGCTATTTATATTACATGCTAGATGAAACATTATGGACAGACAAAAAATACGATGAAATAGCCAAACAATTAGCAGAAATGCAGGAAAATGTAACACAGGTGGAATTGGTAAATAGTACAGACTATGGATACGTATTTTATGATTACGATGGTACAACTGGATTTGATTTGTATTACAGACTAAATGAAAAAGATAAGAAGCGTATAGAACAAATTGCAAGAACGATAGTAGGAGGGAATAGATGAAAATAACAATTAAAAAAGAAATTGACGTAACAGAAATGATTAGAAAGTTAGAAGAAGTTTTAAGCAAAAGCATGAAAGACGAAGCAACGGTATTTTTGTTTAAAGATGATATAAAGGATATCATTGACGTATTAAATTATATTGAAGATGATTTTCAGAAAGTAAAAGAAAAAACAATAAAAGGACTTGAAGATTTAAAAAACGCAAGTGAACAAATAAGGGTGTTAGATGAATCAAGAATTGACCAGAATTGCTCTCTTGTCGAAGAGACAACGAAAAATCGTACACAAACAAGTCAATTAACAGAGTTACCGTACTGCTTTGGAAATTTTGATGCTAAAGAAGTTAATTGTATATTTTGTGTAAGTCGTTCGGGATGTGAAAAATACAAAGGCAAAAAAAGTGTACAAGAGACGTTGTGCGATAATTGTATATGGAAGGATACAGAAAGTTGTAAATGCGATTGTAGCAGGGAAAGAATGACCGTAGCAGATGTAAAAGTGATTTGTGATTGTTTTGGTAAATATACCACTGGTGAATCATGGGAACGTGAATGTTGTGATTGCAAATATTTTCGGGCATGTTTATGTGAAACCGATAAAAAGAAAGAGTCGGGAAATGAGTAAAAGAAGCACAAGGTTTTACCGCCGCAACGAAGAAAGGGTAATGAAAGAACTGGGGTTTGAGCCGACTATAAATAGTGGTGCCGGATGGATTGCGAAAGAAGACGGTGAAAACGAAGTTGCATTATGTCAGCTGAAATCAACAGATTCACAGAGTATCAGTATTAAAAAAGTAGATTTATATGCATTGGAAAATCATTCTGCTATGTCCCATAAAGTACCTGTATTTGCAATACAATTTTTAGACACCGGGGAAGTGTGGTGTATGATAAAGCCTGAGAATCTGAAGGAGTACATGGAAAGTATAAAAGAAAATCGTGTCAAAACAAATGAAAAAAGTTTTGATTTTTTTGAAAAAGGTGTTGACACAAAAAAGAAAAAGAGTTATAATGATAACAGAAACAGAGAACAGGCAGAGAAAGCAAGAGAAGAAAGAGAGAAATATTACAAAGAAAGGGAACAGGAAAAAGAAGAAATAAAACGGAGGTCTAAGAGAAAGTGGAAAAGAATTTCAAACAAAAAGGAGTAGCCACTTTCGGAGGTCTTAATATCGCAAAGAGTAAGGTTGTAACTCTTAAAGTCAAAATGAGATATGATGAAGTTGTCACTTCTGTTGAGCTTTTACAGGCTACAAATACAGACGTAACTATTCAAGCGAAAGTTGGAACTGCAAAACCTATAGAGCTGGGTATATTTACAGTTGATGGTATTTCATTTGACAAAGACAGAAATGCAACAGCAACTTTTAAATCATTAGTTGACAATGTAAATATCAATAATGTATCAGATATTATTTCAGAAGATTATGTTCAGCTAAGATTTTTAGCGGTATTAGAATTGCCGGATGCGGAAGAAAGAGAAATGTTAGAAGGGAGTGATTAAAAATGTCAAAATTAAAATTCAATGAAATTTCCAAAGATGAGTGTAAGAAAAACAGAAATATTGTTGTTTCAGAAGCACTCAATAACAAAGGTGACAAAGTAGGTTATTCTGTCTCTGAACAGATGATTGTACATGAGGGAGAAAAAACAACAAACGTCTTTCTCAAAAATGGATTAGGTATTTTTGATTTAGACGGATTAAAAAAATTACGTGATGTAGTTGATAAAGCAATCGGTAAAATTGAAAAATAACCGTTGACATAAAACATAAAATATGGTATTATTAAAACAACAAAACAAATAAAAAAAAGATAAAGAAAGGAAGTAAAAGAAATGGCTAAAAATTGGAACGCATACGAAGCGGCTAAAGCACTTTATGGAACAAACAAGGAGGAGATCAAAGATATTTGTAAAAGATTTCCGTTATTTGCAAGACTTGTATTATTAGAAAACTCGACTTATTTACTTACACTGTTAGCGGCGTTACCGAAAGTTACTTGCCGGATTGCAGAGCAGGGACTTGCTGGAATTGAAATTGATACAGAAGAGGTTGAGACAGAAGATCAGGATATTGAGGAAGATGAAGTAGCAGAAGATGATTTTGACGAAGACGAAGACGAAGAAGCAACAGAAGATGAAGATGTTGATTATGAAAGCATGAGTGTAAAGAATCTTTATAAACTGTGTTGTGACAGGGGAATTTCTTCCAGATGCAAAAAGCGTGATAAGAAATCCCTGATTAAAGTACTTACAGATTATGACAATGAGCAGGCAGGCGGCGAAGATGAGGAAGCCGAAGAAGTAAACCCATACAAAGGAAAAACAGCCAAAGAACTTTATGCAATGTGCAAAGACAGAGGAATCAAAGCGGCATCTCGAAAGAAAGCACAGGAGTATGCAGAGTTACTCATGAAGGCGGACGAAGAAGAAAAGAAGAAGTCTAAGAAATCAAAAAAAGAAGAACCGGACGATGACGATTGGGACGATGACGATTGGGAAATCTAAAGGAAAGGAAAGCGGCAAGGGGACGGGATAACCGTCCCTTGTTGCATGTTGAGAAATGAAAGAAATATTATTATTGAAAACAGATAAAACAGAAAACAGAAACAAAATTATAAGAGAGTTGATAAAAATTAAACCACTAAAAAAAGTGCTACAAAGATACGAAGTAAGTCCGGGGGTATTTTCACATATTCCTGTTGAAAAGCTGGAAAAGTTTTTACATGAATTAAATAAAAGATATGGATATAAAATACAATGGGTTACCCCGGTATATGTTGACGGAGGGTTTTTACACTATACTACTTCAATATTGGACGAACATAATAAGTATGTTGAAGCTGTCACAGATGTAAAAATGTTCGGTTTGTTATCAAAAGCAATTATTGTGATGTGGGATGAAATAAAAAGAGAAAGGGAAAAGGTTGAATGAAAATTGAGTCAAGGACATTTTACACAGACGGGTCATGTTTAAAAAATCCCGGTTCTGGTGGTTGGTCGTATGTTGAACTGGTGCCGTGCAAAGATGGATATAAGACGAGAATTGTATCGGATGGAAAAGTAAATACAACAAATAATGAAATGGAATTAACGGCCGCATATCAAGCTATTTTAAGTGCGTATAAGTCTGGAATCAAAAGAGTGTACATCCATGCTGATTCAGCATATGTAGTAAATGCAATTGCTAAAAACTGGTTGAGAAAATGGAAAATCAATGGATGGAAAACGGCACAAGATACACCTGTCAAAAATCAAAAGATATGGGAAAAGATTTATAAGTTGATATATGAAAAAGATATGGATGTCATAACAGTACAGGTAAAAGGACACAGTGGAAACGTGTTAAACGAACTAGCTGACAAAGTTGCCAGAAGGGAGAGTGAATTGATTGAATATGGAAGTTATACAGAAAATGAATGAAAATAAGAATAAAGTCATGTATGAGTTATTATCCCCCTTAAAGGCTGTGTTTGCCAATATAAACGCTTCTTTTAAAAAGAACGTGAAAGAGATAGGCATAATTTTAAAATGCCTGTACGTGGCTGTTATGGCTTTGTATTGCAACAGTTTTATTACTGCGGTTGTAACTACGCTTACATTTATGTTTATATCATCAATTGTAAAGGTAAGCTATTGTAAGGCAAACAATATCACTGTAAATGGATTTCCAACGAGAGAAAGAAGATATACGAGTGTTGACAAAGATGGGTTTATCACAGTAAATGAAAATGATAAATTTGAAATGGTTCAATATATGTTTGAAATCGAAAATTATTTAGAAACGCACAAAAGTGCTTGACAATAGATAAAATATATGATATATTCAATATACGGAAATCTTATTGGATTATAAGATATAAAGGGATAGCCGACAAATATCCGCCGTTTATATAAACTTGATAATAACAGTACTTATGCATGGCTCTTGTGAAATCCTCTAAGTTAAAGCGTTTGTTTGTATATATATGCATATGTGCTGTTAAAATATAGGCGGCTAAGAAAGCCGCCTTTTTTAAAAGGAATGATGAAAATGAAATAGAGAAGGAGTTGTAATGATGTCTAAAAAAAGAAGGGAACCTGTGTCATATAGGGAAGGGAAACTACAGCCGTATAATTTTAAAAATCTACCAAAAGAAGTAGTGTCAGAATATGCAAGACGTTCGGCAGAGTCAAGAAGAAAGAAACGTAAAGAAAAAATGTTTTTGCAGAAATGTATGAAAGAACTTTTGGGAATGAACATCACTTCTGAAAAACAAAAAGAAATACTGCGTAAAATGGGTATTGATGATAGCGACATGCAGAATCAGACGTTGCTAATGGTTGCGTTGTTTTTAAAGGGAACCAAAGGAGATGTGGCGGCAATAAAAGAGATTGTTGACATGATGGACAGGTTAGATATTTTAGAAGATACAGGAAAAATATCACAGGGTATCAATATCAATCTAATTCCTGTGGGTGAGGAAAATAAAAATAAAGAAAGTGAGGTTTGGGATGAAGAAGACGAAGGTTGGGGGGATGATGTATTTTGACAAACGAAGAAATGAAACGTATGGTTGCTTTTCATGCAAATTTTTACGGAACATATAACAGAAAAAACCAGTTGATTGAAGAAATGTCAGAATTGACACAAGCACTGTGTAAGCACCAAAGATTGATGTGTGACAGGACATTTGATATGTCGCAAACAGAAGTTTATAAAAATATTTTGGAAGAAATTGCAGACGTTGAAATCTGTTTGGACGAAATAAAACATTGTTTAATGGTAGATGAAAAACTGTTAAACGAAATAAAGCAGGTAAAGCTGGAAAGAACAGATGAAAGAATAATAAAAAAGCTAAGGGGTGAAAAGAATGGAAAAACCAACAATCATCTATAAGCAAATACGTGATTTGAAACCATATAAAAAGAACGCAAAGAAGCATACAAAGAAACAGATTGAACAAATTGCAAATAGTATTGAAGAATTCGGATTCACACAACCCGTATTGATTGACTCACAAAATAATGTTGTTGCAGGGATGGACGTATTTTAGGGGCAAGAAAGGCAGGATTAAAGCAAGTTCCTACAATCTGCTTAAATGACCTGACAGAAGAACAAATTAAAGCATATAGATTGGTTGATAACAAGCTAAACGAAAGTGAATGGGATAGTGTGTTATTAGATAAAAGTCTAGATGAAATAATGAATATTGACATGGAGGTATTCGGATTCAGTGTTGATGTTCTGGAAGATGAAATAATAGAGGTTGAACCAGATGTGCCTTTCACAGAAATACTCAATGAAGAAAACAATTACATTGTGTTAAAGTTCAATAACAGAATTGATTGGCTTAATGCAATGGGTGTATTTGGGATTGAGAAAGCAAAAGCGTACCCTACAAGGAGAGAAGGAAATAAAAAGACTTTTGGTATGCGAGCAGGAGTAGGAAGGGTGTTAGATGGACAGAAAGCGTTAGAAAGGGTGACAAGGAATGAAATATAAAGGAAAAGAAATCATTGTTGCTTGTCCGTCTTATAAGCGGTATAAGGTGGAAACATTAAGTTACATTCCTTTTTGTAAAGTCTATGTTGCACCAGAAGAGTATGAGAATTATCTTGATTTCAACCCAAAACATACAAAGAATATTGTCAAGTGTCCGAAAGGTGTACAAGGGAATCTGTGCAGAGTAAGAAACTATATTCTTGACACAGAGTTTGAACATGGTGCAGATATTGTTCTATTGATAGATGATGATTTGAGAGCGATTGAACATTTTGAAATGTCAGAAGATGGAACATATGCATATGAAAAAGTCAAAGTGAAATCAGATGAACTACTAGACTTCTTGTATCGTTATTCTTTATTGTGCCATGATTGGGGTTACAAGTTCTGGGGATTGAATTGTAACAGCGATACAATGTCCTATCGGCAGTATTCCCCATTCAGTACCACATCTTATATAGGTGGCCCGTTCCAGTGTTTCTTGAAGGGGAACGAATTAAGGTATGATGAAAGACTTCCGTTAAAAGAAGATTATGATATGACCCTACAGAACATGAACAAATATCGTGGTGCATTGAGGCTGAACAAATATCATTATGTGTGCAGACAGTCAGAACAAAAGGGCGGTTGTGCTATGTACCGTAATATGGAACGTGAGAAAGAACAGTTTGAATTGTTGCGACAGAAATGGGGAAGTAACATAGTAAGGTTGGACACATCAAATAAAGGAAGAAGCAAAGGAAACAATGAGACTACATCACATGGTAGAATGGAACCATTGTACACCAAAAATAATTTCAGATAAATATAAAAAGAAATAAGCAGGGATAATACCCTGCTTTTATTATATTTATATGAAAAATTTTAAAAACATGTTGACAAAAACAAAATATGGTGTTATAATAAAGACAAGTTAAGAGAGAACAACAAAACAAATAACAAACGGAGGAACAAGAAATGAAGAAATATAATAAATCAGAAATTTTTACAAGAGCATGGGAACTGGTTAAAAAATTAGGTTATACAATTTCTAAAGCATTAAAAAATGCATGGGCAGAAGCAAAACGTAAAGCTGAAAAGTTAGCTTTTGAAGAAAGTCTTAAAACAATTGAAAAAGTTGAATTTACAGGTTATGCAGAAGTTGAATGTAAGGAAGCATGGGCATTATATACATTTAAACGTTGGACAAAATACGGAAAAGACAGAATTTATATTAATTACAGAAATAAAAGAAGCGTTGGATATATTGATATGAAAACAGGCGAACTTTGTGATTTTAATGAGTGCGAAAGTGCATGTGAAGCATTAGCAATTTTCAAAGCAAGCTACAATTTCTAATAAAAAGTTATTGACAAAATAAAACAAATACGCTATAATGAACATATAAAAACAAAGAACAAAATTTGAGAGGAACATTAAAATGACAAACACAAATATTATTGTAGAAAATGAAAAAGTTTATAAATTTCATCATTCAGCACTTTGCAGAGGATATGTGTCTGTAAAAGCTACAGAAGGAATAAAAGAAAAATATGAAGGACGTTTTGGAAAAGGCTATATAGTCAAGCGTCATAATCCGGACTCTACACAGTATTGTGTAATTAGTTATTACATTGAAGAAGAAGCGGCATAAAAGCCACAGAAAGCCCATATAATGATTTTAGATAAATACACTATAAAGTTATCACATAATAAATAAAAATGCTTATATGGGTCTATATGAAAGCCAAAGGGGATAAAAATAATTTAAAAATTTTTAAAATAAGGGTTGACATATAAAATAATATATGATATATTATATATGTACCCAAAAGATGGGTGCTTTGCCAATGTATTTATCATCATATGGTGCGGCATTAGTTCAGTGGTAGAACGATGGTAGCAATATCATAGTCAGAAGGTTCGATTCCTCTATGTCGCATACCAGACACAATAAAGTAACTGTTGTTTAAGTTTTTAAGAAAGAGTATTTTTCCGGTGTGTTTTTTTTGCTGATATCAAAAGAGTATGTTACCATGTCAAAATATAAATTGTGTCTGGTATTTATAGGGGTATCGCCAAAAAGGTAAGGCAAAGGATTTTGATTCCTTCATTTGCTGGTTCGAATCCAGTTACTCCTGTTGTGGTAATAGTGCCACAAATAAACTATTGTCTATATGGATAGAAACACATGAGTAAAAAGAAAGGAAATTGAGAACATGGAAGAAAACAACAACAAAACATGTAACTGTGAGAACAACAACAAAACAGAAGAAATTTTAAGAAAGTTAGATACAATCGGAGAAGCGCAAGCTGTTATTATCAATTCTTTCGGGATGTGTTTAACGGTAATGATGGAACAGTACGAAGAGAAAGGTGACAAAGATACAGTAGAAACGCTACAAGGTACAGTTGAAACGTTACTTATTGAACGTGACGTACTTACCAAAGAGTTTATGCCCGATGTTGATAAATTATCAGAGCAAAACAAAGATGAAATAATCAGTAAGATATTAAAAACAATATTAGGATTGTAATAACAAGAAAAGAGGAACACAAAAACAGAAATAGTATCTAAACCAATCATAAAATTTTCATAGTATAACTTGCGAATAACAGAAAGGCAAATGTAGAGTATAATTATATCTTGCATTTGCTTATTCTGGTTTTAGGAGGAAACAAAAAAACATATGAATACAGTCAATTTAAAAATATCTAAAAGATTTTATTCATATGTTCTTGACTGGGATTATGAAAAGTATTTGCTTGTCGGTGGTTATGGTTCTGGAAAAAGTCAAGCCACGGCACAAAAAATCATATTGAAACTATTAAGTGAAAAAAGAACATGTTTAGTTGTAAGAAATGTTTTCGCAACAATAAAAGATTCATGTTTTCAATTGTTTAAAGACATTGTGGAGGATATGGATTTAATAGGCACAACAGAGAAAGACGATGATAGTATTATATTCATAAAATCACCTATGGAAATACGTTTCCCGAATGGTAGTCGTATCATATTTAGAGGTATGGACAATAAAGAAAAAATCAAGTCTATACACGGTGTATCTATTGTGTGGGTTGAGGAATGTTCAGAAATTACAGAAGGTGGATATAATGAGTTATTAGGTCGTGTAAGACAGCCATATCAAACATTACATTTTATTTTAACATGTAATCCGGTAAGTAAGACTAACTGGGTATACAATGAGTTTTTTGAAAGAACAATCACAATAATAGATGATAACGGAGACAGAAAACAAAAGAAAGTAAAAATACAAGATGAACAAGAGTTTTACAAGCGTAGAACATTAATCAATAAATCAAACGGTGTATATTATCATCATAGCACAGCAGATGATAACTTATTTTTACCAAAGTCATATATCAAGAATCTAGACAGTTTGAAAACAGTAGACCCTGAATTGTGGGACGTAGCAAGAAATGGAAAGTTTGGCGCTAGTGGATTGCGTGTGTTGCCTAATTTTGTAGTTGCTACAGACGCAAGGAAGTTCAAAAACGCTGTGAATAGTATTTCAGCACAATATCATTTCTTTGGTTTCGACTTTGGATTTGAAACATCATATAATGCTTTAATGTCATGTTGTGTAGATGATGTAAATAAATATTTGTATATTTATGATGAAGTGTATATGAATCACATTACAGATGATAGGTTTTGTATGTTGCCAGCGGTACAGAAAACAAAACAAAGGGCAGAAAGATGTAACAAATACATTGGAGCGGATAGTGCTAAACAATATTGGCACTTAACACAACTAAATACTGGAAACCCCTTAGAGCCTGCAATACCAAAGTGTGACAATTTGTAAGATTGGGCAACCAGTAGTAGCTTGAAAAGCGGAGGTTAATTATGAGAGTAAAACAGATAAACAAAATAAAAGGATTTGAACATATTAATGACGGTTATTATGTATCATATGATGGGAGGGTTTTCTCGCAGAGAAACAATTATGGTAATGTTTCAAAAGATTATAGACATGAATTAAAACAATATGAAAAGACAGGCGGCTATCTTAATGTTGCGCTAACTACTAAACACAATAAGGTAAATTATGTTAGAGTGAATAGATTAGTTGCAAAAGCTTTTGTATCTGGTGAAACAAGTAAAAGAAAGTATGTCAATCATATTGATGAAGATAGAAAGAACAATCATGCCAACAATCTTGAGTGGGTAACACCTAGGGAAAATAATAATCATAGTCTTTCGAAAACAATTTATGTGTATGATTTAGACGGTAACTATGTGAAAACGTATGAGTCTGGTTATTATGCAAAGTTAGACGGTTTTAATCGCCCACATGTACACAATGTATGTAGAGGAATAGAAAGACAGCATAAAGGGTATTTATTCTCTTATAAGAAACTCACAAAACAACAAGCTATTCAACGACTATCGAAAACACATTATATTAGGTATCCTAAATGTAATGGAAGTGAGTAGAGTACATTCAAGCGAATGGAAACGTTGTGGACTTTTAAAAGTCAAGATATAGTCTAATCTGTGTGGAAACATACAGCAGTTCATTAGAGAACGTGCATGGAGTAGCGAACCATGTAGAATATAAATGGAACCGAAAACAATTCAGTATTATAGACAACAAGGCTTCCCTATTGTCAAGTGTAAGAAATATCCGGGAAGTAGGTTAGAAAACACTAAGAAAATGCGTAGATTTAAAAAAATCATATGTAGTCCAATATGTACAAACACAATCAACGAGCTAAAAGACCTAACTTATGATAAAGATAGGGATGGTAATATAATACTTGATAAGTTTAACATAGATAGTCATTCGCTAAGTGGTTTGTGGTATGCATTAGACAAATACACCGTTGCAGATTATAAGGTTACATCAAACAGTAAAACAGGATAATATATATTATATATTTATATATAAAGGAGAACAGAACATGAAAACATTAAAAAGGAAAATATTGGAAAACATAGAAACAATAACAAAACTACGAGATATACAAGAAGGAAAGGTGAATACAGAAAACAAAGGTAATAATGAACAATATAATATAGGGGTATACAATGGACTGGAAATAGCATTATCAGTGTTAGAAGAAAGAAAGCCACAATTGTTTGTTATGCCAGAGTTAGAAACAAAGCAAGAAAACAAACCAAAAGGAAGAACAATACACAGTGGAATAATCAGAAGGGGTTGAGATAATTGAAACGTATTCTGTTTTATAAAGTTACAGGACAGATGTTATCACAAATACCAGAACAAGATTACAAAGGAATTGTAAGAGGTACAAAGAATTACTTGTACGTGTGTTTCAAATTCGATGAGTCGTGGAACAAAACAAACAAAGTTCTTGAAGCGTCAAACGAACATGATTTTACTAATAGTTGTGCAGTAGCAATACACAATGAAACAGCAATGATTCCCAATGATGTGACAGACGGAAAACAAATATATATCCGTGTACATGGTATGAAAGACGGAACTACAATTGTAACAAACAAAATAATGATTGAACAAACATAGAAAGGAGGTATACCAATGTCAAGTGTAGATGAAGTATTCAGACAGATGCAAGCAGAACAAGCTGAATTATTGGCAGATGAAGCATTCACACCAGACCCAGACGAATATTGTACATTAGAATCAGATGCAACACGAAGAATATTAATACCTCAAAAGTATGCTGTTTTTGGTGTAGAATCAGATGACAAAACAAACCGTATCAAGTTCGCATTTCCAAAGGCTGTTAATGATATACAGGATTTGTCACAGTACAATCTGAGATTTAATTACATTGACGCAAAAGGAAATACAGACCAGACTACGGCACGCAATATGAAGGTACAAGGTGATTATGTTCTGTTTGATTGGATACTAACAAGGAACGTAACAAGATATCAGGGAAATATTTCTTTTATTGTTTGTGCAGTAACAGTCAAAGAAGACGGAGTAATGTCAAATGAATGGAACACAACAATTGCAACGGCGCAATCTCTAGAAGGTATTGAAACAGAACCAACACCGGGGGAAGAACAAATAGCAAGAGATTTACTTACTGAGTTGTTGACTAACATAAATACTACTGCTTCTTCAGCAATAACACAAATAGAGGATTTATCGGAACAAGTTATATTAGAATTAAAAAAAATACCATATGTCGAAAATCATGTTATAAGATTTAGCATAGACGTAGGTAGTGATGAATAGTGAAAGATGTATTAAAAACAGTAAATTGAAGTCAAGTGCAACAATAAACTGTTTTTTTTGAAAACCATATTATAAAATTCGTATAAAAAGGAGGGATAATTGATGATTGATAATTATGCAGATATGATAGAAACATCGGAAGGTAATGTTCCGTTGGTAGATTCATATGCTCAAAAAGAGATTGCGAATCTAAATGCTTATCTAGGTTATCTTGGTGATGATATTCTGGGTGTGCAGGTGGATTATAAGAATAAGACTTTTACCAGAATAGCCGGGGCGGTCAATCTGACAGCCGGGGCAGACTTTGACGCCTTTTCTATGTACGGCGGCAGAAGAAAATGCAACGTTGCTGATGATGGCACTATTGTAGCTTGGTATGGTGATGAAGATTATACAGAAGATGGCAGTATGGGGCAGGTCATGGTGTATCAGCCAAAGTTCTATTATCTGGTTTGCCCTGTCATATATGACCCGATTGATACCGGGATAGGTTATCATCTGCGAAAAGCAAATTACTATGTGTCGGAGAAAGCAAGGGCAGGGTTCCGAATGCATCCTGCGTTTTATGATGCAAACGGCAATGAGATTGACTATTATCTCACTGGGGCATACGAGGGAAGTATCTGGGACGCAGACGGTGGAGACGGTGTGGCAGGTGCATATCTCATGAATGACGAACAGGTCATGACGGTATCTGCTGACAAGCTTTGTTCCATTGCCGGGGTAAAACCTGCATCTGGCCTGACACAGCAGTTTACAAGACCGAACGTTGAGACTATGGCACAGAATAGGGGTTCAAACTGGCATGGTGACCTTGTCAAGCAGGTTTCCGCTGAACAGTTATTAATGGTGATTGAACTTGCAACTATGAATTTCCAGACAGCGATTGGAGACGGTGTTGACATTATTTCTGACTACAGTGCTTATAATTGTTCTTCCCTCACTGGAAGTACGGCAAGCCTTGGAAACGGCACAGGACAGGCAGTACAGACCACTAATGAAATAGGCGGCACAACCACAAATGAGACAGTCAACGGAAAGACTTCTATCTGTTGGAGAGGGAAAGAAAACTTCTGGGGGAACATCTGGAAGTTTGTCTATGGTGTCAATATCTGGGGTAATGGAAAGATGGGCGGCGGTCAGCCGTATATCTGCAATGACTTTAATTTTACAGAGAGTAAGAACAGTGATAACTATGAGCCTGCCGGGTTCACGGTGCCCAATGCACTAGGTTATATTTCCGCTATGGGTTATTCAACCACTTGTGATTGGCTGTTTATGGCTTCTGAAAGCCTTGGTAACAGTTCCCTTCCGGTTGGTGATTATACCTATATCACCCAGAACACGAATGGTTACCGTATCGCTCTATTGGGCGGTAGTTGGAGTAATGGGAATGTTGCGGGCGGTTTCTATTGGCATACGGCTTACGGTGTGGGTAATCGTGATCGGTTTATCGGGGGTCGCTTGGTATATATACCCACAAAAGACAGTGACGCTTATAATGCTGCTATTGCTTCATGGGAAGAACAGATGGCAGTATGATAGAATAAAAGTAAATGAAAAAGGTTGGAGATAATATGATTGATTACGGAACACAAAGAAGTACTGTTATGCCATCTGAGTTAGAATTGACAGAAACAAAAGTTTTTGTTTATTCTAACATTGTTTCGATAAGCGAGGTAGGTACAGAAGAACAACCGGGATTTGTTGGATATGAATTTAACCTTGTAGAATATGACAAAGATGAATATATTAAATTACAAGTCCAACAAAACACAGCATTAGAGCAACAAATAACGGATACACAAATTGCATTGTGTGAAGTCTATGAATTGATGATATAAAATGGAGGTGTGTTTGTGGTTAAAATATATGCCAATTTAATTATTAAAGGTTATAAAACCATTGATGATGTACCGGATAAACTGAAAATAGAGGTACAAGAAATTTTAGGTGAAAGCGAACATGGAGGTAAATAAAATGAAAAATAAGGAGTATTGGATTACATGGGCAAAAGCGGCAGGTATCAGAGCCATTAAAACAGTAGCACAGTCAGCAATTGGCGCAATCGGAGCAAGTGCTATTATGTCAGAAGTAAATTGGTGTGTTGTAGCGTCTACAGCGGCTCTCTCAGGCATTGTATCTATTTTAACCAGTATTGCAGGCTTACCGGAAGTGAACACCCCCGAATAGGCCTATATGAAGCTCAGGAGGTATAATATGAATGAAGAATACATAACCCGTGTTGAACACGAGGAGTTTACTAAGCGTATGCAAGATGAACATATACGACTAAGTAAAAGGATATCAGAAATAAAAGAAGTAACACAACAGATAAATGACCTAGCAATGTCAGTGCAGAGATTGGCTACCAACATGGAAAACATGCTAGAGAATCAAAAGGAACAAGAAAAGCGCATTGATGAAATGGAAAGCAGAGATGGTAAAATGTGGCGGCAAGCTATAGGGTATGTATTGACTGCTATTATAGGCATTGTTGTTGGTTTTGTGTTTAAACAGATAGGGATGTGATATGATAATGAAATTGTTTAGCATTGTTAAAACAAACAAAACAAAATATCCATACAAGATAAAATACAAAGATGGAACAAAAGTCAAAGTGCCGTCACAACATGAATTTAAAAATGAATATTATATCAGTGAGCATGGTTGCAGTTTAGCCGCCTTTTACATGGCACTAAGGTTTTTGGGCAAAAGTAAAACAATGGTAGGATGTTTAAAATATCTAAAAGAACATTACAGCATGGGAACACATCAAAAGTATAACCTGTCACAAGTATGCAGTGCTATAAATGATATTTGTGTGGATATACCAGCGAAGTTTTACGGAACAATGACAAAGGCACAGATGAAAAAGGTGCTAAAGTCAGGAGTTATGTTGTTGTTTGAGGAAAGAAATCCTATACATACATCGGTTGTTTTGTGGAATGGCAGAAAATACATAAGATTTTCAGATGGTGGTTGTAAGACAGTAACGTTAAATTGGCTGAAAAAGAAACAATGCGGCGATACATGGTATAAAGGCTGTGTAGTAGTAAGGAGGTAAAACAATGGGAAAGATTATTGATATCAGTCACCACCACAAAGTAAGTGATTGGAAAAAGGTACAAGGAAATGTTGATGTGCTGATTACAAAAGCAACACAAGGTACGGGTTTTGTGGACGATTATTTTGAACTAATTGTTCAGGAATGTGAAAAGCGTAAAATCCCGTATTGGCTGTATACGTATCTGAACAAGGGAGATGAGTTGGCACAGGCACAATTTATGGTTAAGACGTGTCAAGATAAAATTGGTGACTATTTTGTCGGATATATTCTGGACATTGAAGAAAAGAACACAGTTACAGGTGTTAAAAAAGCAATGGACTATTTAGCGGCATTAAACCATAAAATGATGATTTATACCATGTACGCACAGTATGACACATATAAGTCATTAATCAGTAACAGACCTAATAAATGTGCATGGTGGGAAGCTAGATATGGATTGAATGACGGAATCTATAGAGGTAACTATCCGTGCCATAGCGGAGTAGATTTACACCAGTATACATCACAAGGCAGTTGTCCGGGAATCCCGGATGAAATTGATATCAATAGAGTGACAGGAAATGGAAAGAAGTTAAAATGGTTTATGACACCAAAACAAAAAAAGGAGGCAGAAACAGTGGTAGACAAAAAGCCGGGATGTTTTAGCTCAAACAAACACGCTGATAACCTTAAAGAATTTTTACACAACAGAGGGTATGGCGCAGGACAGCACAATTTAGGACTTATCGCAGAAGCTAACGCTGATAACTTAAGAGATGCAATGTTTGATTTAGCCAAAAATGGTGACTTAATCAAACCAGACGGTCTTAATGAGTGGAAAGGTGAGAAAAAGAAAAAAGATTAAGCTATATATGGGGGAAGAAATTCCCCCTATTTTATTAAAATTAGGTATTGACAAACAAAAATAGATATGATATTATATATAATAAGGGAAAGGAGGTCAAAATGTCAGATAAAGAAATATTGTTACTTAACCAAAAAAACATGTTAAAGGTTTCAAACAACTTTCCGAACTTTATCTTTAACTTATTAGGAAACAGGTCACAGGTTTATAGAAATGAAACAATGCAATTGTTCAAATGTTTTGCAATTTATAATTACGGCAGTGATTTTTTGATTGAAGGAACAAGCGGTGATTATGTACCATCTAACATAAAATTTAAAAAATTAAAGGTGTTAATAAACAAAGAAGCAAGGTTTATGTTTTCACAAACACCAGAAATAAAAATCAATGGGATGGGAACACCGGAAGACGGAGACACAGAAGACAACACAGAAAAAACATTATGTCAGAACCTACAGATTGCACTTGATAAGGTTCTGAAAAACAGTCGTTTTGGAAATGTTTTGTTACAATCTGCAAAAGATTGTTTTATTGCTAAACGTGTTGCGTGTTTGGTGGACTATTCAGACGAAGACGGTATTCTGTTGCATTTTTATAACAGTTTACAGTTTTACCACGAAAAACAATATGGAACTGATAAGATTACAAGGTTTGTATCATTTGAATGTGTACAAGAATCAACTAATCTTTCAGACCGTTTATATCTGGTAAATGACTACAGGTTGGAAAACAAAGTGGTGTACATGTCAAGCATTGTTTATGACGGAGCTGGGAAGATTGTTGAAGAATTAATACCGGATGGTAAAACAGGATTGACGGAAATTCCAGCAGTTGCTATTTTAAATGATGCAACGTTGTCAAACAAAAATGGTACGTCTGACTTATACCCACTGATTGACGAAGAAGCCGGGTATAACAAGTTGTCCAATGCAGACATGGACAGTGAGCGAAAGGGTATGAATCCTATTCGATACACCGTTGACATGAATCCGGTAACAACAAGCAATTTAAGTTCCGGTGCAGGGTCTTATTGGGATTTGAAACACGATGAAAACTTAGACAGCCCATCACCACAGGTTGGAACATTAGCTCCACAGATGAACCATACCGAAGCAGTTAAGACAACATTGGAAAGAATCAACACAGAGATGTATGACGCAATGGAAATTCCGAACATTAATGCTGAGACAATGGTTGGCACAATCACAAGTGGTAAGGCATTGAAAGCATTGTATTATCCTTTAACTGTACGGTGTGATGAGAAATTTATCGTGTGGCAGACAGAACTAGAAAAAGTGGCAGAATACATTATAACATTTTTGTTGCAAAATAGTCAGCAATGCGAAAATATTTACAATGTGTCAGACCTAAATCCTGTCCCACATACAATCATGATAACCAAAAAATATGCATTGATGGACGATGAAACAGAAGTAAAGACAATGGCAATTGACGAAGTCATGAATAATGTCATGTCAAGAAAATCGTACATGAAGCTGTACAGGGATGATTTAATAACAGATGAACAAATCGAAGAAGAGCTACTACAAATTGCAATTGAAGGTAATATGATGGATGCGGCTACTAATCCACAATTGAACACACAGATAGAAGGACAGCAAATAGAACAAACAATTAATGAGGAAGTTGAAGATATCGAGACGGAAGAACAAATGAATAACAGTACATCAAGTGGTGAAGATAATGGCAATATTTAATTTGAGGAAGTCAGAAGAACTAAGAAACAAATTAACAAGAGAACAACAAAAGAAAATACAGAAATTATGTAAAGAACTGTATGAAGATGTGTCAAAACAATTAAAGCGAATCGGAAACACAGGCGATAGACTAGAGCGCATAAGATTGATGATGTTACAACGTGACATTAAATCAAGTTATAGGAAAATAACCGATGAAATTGAAAAAGGAATAACAAGTAGTATTACAGACATGTCAAGGGCAGTTGTAGAAGATACAAGAGAGTTTTTGAAGAAATGCGGATATTATGACGTAGAAGGTGCATTTTCCTATGTGCCGGATAATATCACAAGAAGAATTGTAACAGGTCAAGTATATTCAGGGAACTGGACGTTATCAAAGGCCATATGGGGGCATACACAGGATTTTAACGACAAGTTGACATATATTATAGGTCAAGGTACGGCAAGCGGTAAAAGTGCTTATGAGATTGCAGAAGACCTAGAAAAATATGTAAATCCTACAAAGAGAAAGGCAAGTCGTGAAATAAAGTTTCAAAAATATAAGAGAGATGCAAACGGAAAGTTTTTGTTGGATGAAAAAGGAAACCGTATACCAGATGGAAGGTCAAGGACATTTTATTTTGGTGATGTTGATTATAATGCTCAAAGATTGGCACGTACGATGATATCACATGCCTATCAACAAGCGTTTGAAGTCGTGAATAAAAATGACCCGTTTGTGACTGAATATATATGGCACTCATCTGGACAGCATGGAAGGACATGTCAATTGTGTTTGGAAAGGGACGGTCAGCATTTTAAGAAAGATGAACTACCACTAGACCATCCTAATGGAATGTGTACGTTTGAAGCTTACATACCATATACTATGACAGAAATATCTAATAAGATAGCGGCATGGTATAATTCCCCATCTGGTACATATCCAGATCTAGATTTATATGCGAAAGATTTTTAGAAAGGAAGTAAGAGAGCAGTATGAGAGATAATACTACAAAAGTAAAATGTGAAAAATGTAAGAACGTCATTGATGTACTTAAAAGCGAAGGAAATGATGAGAGATTTAATACAAGACAGTTTAATTTTGGGAGAAAAGAATTGACTGTGATTGTGTATACCTGTAAAATGTGCGGTAATAATCAGATTATGCAGATAGACGATGAACAAACATTGAAGCTAAGAGATGCTATCAATGAATTGATTGTAAAAGCAATCAACGGCAGTCAGAATGATAAGGTAGAAGCAAGAAAGAAAATATCCCATATGGATATGATATTGACAAATAAGCGTAAAAAGTTGGAGAAAAAATATACTAAATTTTTAAAAAAATGTATTGACAAACAGAAGAAGGGGTGATATAATGATTATAAGGTGTGATGGGTGTCGAAAGAGGTTTACACCAAAGGTAAAGTTAGAAAATATTGGAAATAATGTACATGAAATATTTTTTATTTGTCCTGTGTGTAAAAAGCGATACCATGTATCATACGAAAATAAAATCACTCTGAGTTTGAAAGAAAGAATAAAAAGAGTGAGTAAATCCCAAGTTGAGAACATAAATAAAAACAATGATTTAGAAAAGATTACAAGAATATCAGAGAACAGAGAAAAAATATTGAACAATTTAAGAAATGCATTGAACAAGGAAATTGAAAGGTTAGAAAAGAAAGTGAGAGGTAAATAATGGAAAACAATAATAACACAAATACAAATGACAATAACCAGCAGAACAATAACGAAGGAAATCAGAACAACAATGTAAACGATAACCAGCAGAACAATCAGCAATCAAACAATACCGGAAATAATGGTGCAGGTCAGCAGACAATGACAAAAGAGCAGATTATTTCTGAATATGTAAAAGGTCTGGGTTTAAATGAAGGTGACGACATTGCCGACATTGTAAAAAAGCACAATGAAGATGTGCAGAATAACAAGACCGATTTACAGAAAGCGCAGGATGAAAAGTCCGAAGCATTAAAGAAATATATTGCTGAAAAGAATCGTGCTGATTTAGCAGAAGCAAAGCTGTTTGCTATCAGTATGGGGGTAAAAAAAGAGCTGGTCGATGATGTTGTTGCTATTGCACAATCTAAAATGGTTGATGGCAAAAAGATTTCTGAAATCATTACAGAAATTAAAGAAAGTGACCGTGGCTCTTTTTATTTTCCAACAGACGAAGACGAAAAGCAGGGTGGCACAGGACAGACAAGAGGTCAGGCTGGAAGACAGAATAACAACAATTCTGGAAACAATAACCAGAATAACGGTAAAACAAGTATTGCAAACCGTCTTTTCGAGAAAAAGAAAAAGACACAGTCCTATTATTTTAAATAAAAGGAGGTTACAGTTTTGTTAAATAAAACAGGAATCAAAAAAGAAACATATGGAAATATTTCACAAATTCTGTTTGCAACACAGCACCAAGTGTCTATGGGTATTGTAGTTGACGAAGCGGCAGGCACAGCAGATTCTACCGGAAGAAAAATTGTAAAAGCAGGAACACCGCTGACAGGAAGTCTGGATGCAAGAACAACGGCATTTACAAAAGCAGTTACTTCTGGTGATGGTTCTGCAACACCTTACAGTTCCAATGCTGTTGGTATTCTTTTACATGATGTTGACGTTACAACAGGTGACGCAAACGGAACATTGCTTATTTTTGGTTTTGTGAACACAAACAGAATTGACGAAACAACAAAAGCATTAATCACACAGCCTGTTAAAGATGCGCTGAACATGATTAAATTTGTAGCATGTTAAAAGGAGGTAAAGCAAAGTGACTATTTTTGATTTAGTTATCAGTATTGAAATTGTTACATATTGGGAAAACCTCACACAAGACAGAGCACCGTATTTGGGTGAAGAACTTTTCCCGAGCGATAAAAAATTAGGTTTAACTTTGAAGTGGTTAAAAGGCTCCGGTGGGTTACCGATTGTTTTGAAACCGTCTGCTTTTGATGTAGCGGCAATCCCACGCCCTAGGATTGGATTTACAATGTTATCCGCAGATATGCCATTTTTTAAAGAGTCAAAATATGTTGATGAAGAACTGCGGCAAGAGCTTAATAAGGTTATGGAAAGCGGAAACCAGAGCTTGATTGAAGCTATTATGAACAATATTTTTCAGGATGAAGTCGAATTACTTGAGGGTGCGGCGGCGCAGAGAGAACGTATGCGTATGCAGGTATTAACAACTGGTGTTATCGAAATGGAAGGCAACGGGCAGGTATATGAGTATGATTATCAGATGCCGGAAGAACACAAAGTAACAGTAACAAAGAGTTGGTCAGACCCGACAGCGGATATTATGGGAGATATCAGAAATGCTATTCAGACAATTGAAGATGATACAGGTGTTACGGTAGAACGTGCTGTATGTTCGTCAAAAGTTTTAGGATATTTCCGAATTAATGATGCAATCAAAAATTCATTAATGGTCATTACGCAAGGAGCCGGATTTGTTTCCGATGCAAGAATTTTACAGTATATTCAGGATGAATTAGGTATTCAGATTGTTACTAATAACAAACGATATATTGATGAAGACGGTGATACACAGAGATATGTTGCAGAAGACATTTTTGTTTTATTCCCGGCTGGTGCATTAGGCAAGACATGGTTTGGAACAACACCAGAAGAATCTGACTTAATGACGCTTAATAACGTGGCAAACGTTACTATTACAGACACAGGTGTCGCGGTTACAACAATGCCGAAAACAGACCCTGTGAATGTTGAAACAAAAGTTACACAAATTTGTCTTCCAGATTGTCCTACTGCTGACCAGGTTTTTATTTATGATGTGGTAAAAGAGTAGCCCCTATTGACATTGAGCAAGCGTCAGGAACCGCACTGGGCAAGAATTTGTCTACACTGCAAAATGTAATTTTTGATGGTAATGAGATTCGAGGAACGAGCTACTATCAGGAAAGTTTTCCTGAGTTTAGTTCCAAAAAAGAAGAACAGAGCGGTTACTATCTTGCTGTGAATGTTGGAGAATGGGAAGGGGCAAAATTTAGAATTGACAGGGGAGTAAAGAAAGGCACAGAAGTAGCTTTTAACGGTGATGGGATTGCTATTCTGTTTTTAGGAAAAGACAGAAGCGCCGCAAAAACAGCCACAAATTTTGTTTACATTTCCCCTGAGACAGAAGAAACCTCTTTCAGTCTGAAAATGAATTTTAGTTGAAAGGAGAGAGAACAAAGTTGGTAACAATCGTAAAGGGAAATAATGTCCATAGGGTATCAACAAAACAATATGAGAACATTTTTAAAAAGTTGGGATATGTTATTGTTGGGCAGGATAAACAGGAGCCGGAAGATACAGTGGAAGAAACAGAAGTGAAAGAAGAGCGAGAAGAAATCGTAACTGAGGAAGACGCTGATATCGTACCTATTTCTGAAATGAGTAAGGCACAGCTAATGCGGTTTGCAAAGAAACATAATATTGATACAAGAGGAGCCAAGAACGTTTCAGAAGCCCGGAGAATGATTCAAAAGGCAATGGCAGAAGCCAGAGTATAAAAGGCGGTGTTGCAATGTCAAAATTGGAAACACTAAAAAATAATATCAGAGAAAAACAATATCCATACTTTTCAGATTCTGAATTGGAGGACATTTTAGAGAATTTTAACGGAGATATAAAAAAAGCAAGCTATTATTGTTTAATCTTAAAGTCAGAGGACACGGGTCTTTCCGTGTCTGGACTGACTACACAAAACACATCAAACTATTTTAAGCGTTTAGCGTCAATGTACGTGACAACAAATAGTGGGGTGCTAAAATGAGAGAAGCAATGATACAAAATGAAATATTTAAGCTAAAAAGAGAAATACAAGCACACGGAACAAGTTTTACAGTGTACAAAGATGTATTAGATGAATACGGACAGCCGACAGAAGAACATGAAAATGTTTGTGATGTTAAAGGTTTGTATCATACTACAAATGTATACCAGTCTAGGTCAAGTAATTATGGCACTACAACAAGAGCTAGGTTACAGCCTATGATTTTGGCAATGTATGATGATTGTAAGGATATTGTTCCGGGGATGTTTGTATTTTTTAATAATAAGAGATTTAATATCGTATCTGTGAATGATGTGTCACAATACAACGTTGTTTGTGATATCACATTGGAGGTGGTTGATGATGGGATTTCGAATTGATGCAGGTAATTTGTTATCATCGTTAGAAACCGTACAATACAAATCACAGTTGGCAATAAAAATGTATGCCACGGAAGGAGCTAAAAAATTCCAGAACTACGCAAAAACACATAAGCGTTGGATAAACAGGACAGGACATGCACAACAAAGACTAACGGGATATGTCGAAATAAAAGGAGACAAAACTAATGTTTGCATTGCTCACGGTGTTGATTATGGAATTTATTTAGAGCTTGACCACGAGCGCAGATATGCAATACTGGAAGAAACAGTACAACAATGCGGCACAGAAGTGCTTGAAGGTTTTAGTAACCTAATGAGTAAATTATGATGAATGAAACAGTTTTACAACAAATATATAACCATTTAAAAACCAATGGTATAGATGTGTATGCCCCATCTCAACACAAAGGAGATTGTACATCCCCATATGTGGTTATCAGGGGCGGTGGAGTGGTACAGTTATTGACGGTATCGTCTGAGCGTCCTGTTTATACATTGATGTTTTATGTGCCATACAAAAACTTTTTTGAGCTTGACGCTTTTAAAGATAGAGTAAAGGAAATCATGAAGGGTTTATATCCAATGGTAATGTATGGCGGTAACGAGTCGGAGGATTATTACGAAGAAAGTAATAAGTCGTATATGAAAAGTGTTGAGTATTATGGTATAAGAAGAATAAAATATACAAATTATGAAAGGAGTGTAGACAATGGCGGCAACTAAAAAGTGGGCTGACGGTGTAGCAACAATTGATGTGGCATTGGTCGTTGTCAGAACTAGCACGGTAGAAATTGCACTGGACACATCAAACAGTGTGCAGGTAGAAGCACAGATGGAAGAAAGCGACCCGGTGCAGTTAATCATCAAAGGTAAACTGATTGCACAGAAGGGTGCAACAAGTACATTGACGGGTCACCAGATTACGTTGACAGATAACGTTATGACGTTAGACCTTATTAAGATTTTACAGGGCGGAAGTGTAACAGGAACGGCAGAAGATAATACACTGAAATACACCCCACCTGTAGCAGGCAGTACAGACAAAGGGGAAGTATTTGCATTGGATTGTTACAGTGCTGTGTATGATGCTTCTGGGCAAATTGTAAAGTATGAGAAAATTACATATCCTAACTGTCAGGGTGTTCCAGTTGGTTTCAATACAGAAGATGATACTTTCCGTGCGCCAGAGTATACAATCAATTCAGCGCCGAAAACTGGTCAAGCACCGTATGAAATCACATATGTTGAGGAGTTGCCAATCTCTGATTATCAGACACAACAATTAAATCTAATGTCTTCGCCAGGAATCATGGATAATGGACAGAGTACAGGAATGTCAGCAGTAGGTACATCGGTAGCAACTGCCGGAAGTACCAATGTTTCAACAAAATAAAACAAAACAAAAAAGGAGAATAGAAAATGGGAACAACAAAGAAACAAACAAAAGTAACAAGTCTTAGTCAGTTGAAAGATTATATGAATGGCGCAGTTGTGAGACTGCCTGATTTCGCAGAGGGACAGGAGTTTTATGCAAGGATAAAAAGACCATCGTTGTTGAGAATGGTACAAAATGGAGTAATTCCCAACGAGCTGTTGACAAAAACAAATGAATTGTTTGTTAATTCTGATACACTGGAAAGTGATATTGATAATGAAAAACTAATGTCTGATATGATGCAGATTTTTGAAGTTGTGGCAGATGCAACAATGATTGAGCCAACATATCAGGAGTTGAAAGATAACGGTGTTGAACTCACAGACCAACAGCTAATGTTTTTGTTTACATACAGCCAGCAGGGAGTGAATACAATGTCCAACTTTCGTGGTGAGTAAGCGAGTAGAGACAGTGATTGCAACAGCACAAACGTTTAATTGTTTGCCTAGTGAAGTAATGGGAATAGAGGACGAGTACACAGCTTACTGTTTTAACGAAGCATGTATGAACGTCCTAGCAAGAATAAAAGACGGTCAGAAACCTGACTATAATAAAATCAAAAGAAAGAATAAGCCAAAAAAGAAACATTACTCTAATTTTAGGGATTTTTATAAGGATGTGATATAAAAATAAAATATAGGAGGCACACAAACAATGGCTTTAAATTTAGGTAGTGCCATAGCTTATCTCGAATTAGATACATCAAAATTCAGAAGTGGATTTTCGTCTGCATTGAGCGATTTAAAATCATTCACATCTGAGGGGGCTACGGTTACACAAAAACTTACAAGCTTACAAAGTGCCTTTTCCACAATCGGGGGAGGGTTGACAAAAGGGGTCACTCTTCCCCTTGTTGGTGTAGGCACGGCGGCGGTAAAAATGGCAACTGATTTTGAGAAACAAATGTCAGAGGTACAGGCTATATCTCAAGCGTCTGGAAGTGATTTTGATAGGTTAAAAGAAACAGCCATGGATTTAGGCGCAAGTACCGCTTTCAGTGCGTCTGAGGTGGCCGCAGGTATGACGGAAATGGCTAAGGCTGGTTGGGACACTGACCAGATAATTAGTGGAATGGGCGGTGTACTCGATGCGGCGGCGGCAAGTGGTGAAGACTTAGCGTCTGTAAGTACAGTAGTAGCGGATGCCGTTACAGGCTTTGGATTAGCGGCAAGCGATAGTACGCACGTAGCAGACATTTTGACACAAGCGGCGAACGGTGGTACAATTGGTATAAACGATTTAGCAGAATCATATAAATATATATCACCTATTGCTAAAACTATGGGATTTAGTATTGAGGATGTAACGACAGCTATAACAGCATTATCAACCGCAGGTATCAAAGGCAGTCAAGCAGGTACATCATTGCGAACAATGTTGTCACAATTAAATAATCCGTCTGAAAAAGTAGCGGCGGCTATGGACGAATTGGGTATTGACATTGCAGATGCGGAAGGTAACTTTTATAGTTTGGACGAAATTCTTAGTCAAATGCGTTCAAGGTTTAAAGAACTGACACCAGAACAACAAGCATATTATGCAAATGTTTTAGCAGGTAGAGAAGGAATGTCCGGGTTAAATGCTATTTTAAGTATGTCACAAGAAGAATATGATAAAATAGCTGAAAGTATGGACAATGCGGACGGTGTAGCGCAAAAGACAGCTGAAACAATGCAAGACAACCTTGCAGGTACAATCGAACAATTGGGGGGAGCATTTGAAACAGCGGCTATAACAATTGGTGACAGGTTAATACCGTATATCAGAAGTCTTGCCGATTTTATTACCAATTTGGTAGACAAGTTTAACAACATGTCAGACGAACAACAAGACATGGTTGTCAAGTTTGGACTGATAGCCGCCGCAATAGGCCCGGTATTATTGATACTATCAAAAATTATAGGCATTGCCACCACATTAGGAGGAGCATTTGCAACAATTGGAACGGCTGTGGGAGAAGCTACAGCATTAGTAAATGCTGGATTTACGGGAATGGCAATGCAGGCCGGGATTGTCGGGAAAGCAGTTGCATTGATTAAAGACCCTATTAATGCGATAGTAAATGCATTTAAAATGATAACAACAGCTATAAATCCTGTTAAGCTTGCAATAACTGTATTGGTAGCGGCATTTATGACATTGTGGAATACATCGGCAAGCTTTCGTAGTGAAATAACTAATACATGGAACGCAATCAAGATAACGTTTGAACAAGGTGTGTCTGAGATTGGTGAAACACTATCAGGGTTAGGTATAAGTTTTAGTGGAATTGTTGAAACATTAAAATCTGTATGGATGGGATTTTGTAATATTATAGCACCGCTGTTTACAAATGGTTTACAAATGGTTCTCACGGTTTTGCAAGGTGCTTTCGGCGTAATACAGGGATTCATAACAACTTTTGCAGGGTTGTTTACTGGAAATTTTGATATGATGTTTCAGGGTATTGTTTCTGTATGGTCGGCATTATTCACGACAATAACAGGTATTGTGTCAAACATATTACAGACCATAGGACAGATAGGAGCAAATATTTTATCGGCACTGGGATTAGATGCGGCGGCACAAGCTTTCAATCAATTTTTCTCTAGTGTTGCAATGGTCTTTACTAACTTGCCACAATATGTAAATCAATTTGTAACATTTATAACAACGTTACCTAGTAAGCTAAAAACAATTTTAACAAATGCAATAAATAGCGTTAAAACGTGGGCTACAAATTTAGGAAGTAGTGCTAAAACAGCGGCGACTAATTTTGTAAATAATGTTGTGAACGGAGTTAAAAGTTTACCGTCAAAATTTAAATCGACCATTGATAAGGTTATAAATAGTGTTAAAACGTGGGCTAGTAACATGGCGAATAATGCACGAACGGCGGCAACTAAATTTATTAGCAATGTTGTAAGTACATTATCGAGTTTGCCGGGACAAGTTGGGAGTGCATTGAGTTCAGTTATTTCTGCGGTTACATCATGGATAGGTCAGTTTGTTAGTAGTGCAATACAGGCCGCAACACAGTTTGGCACAAATCTGTTAAATACATTACGTCAAATACCATCACAGGTTGTATCAATTGGTACAAATATTGTAAATGGTGTTTGGCAAGGGATACAAAGTGCGGCAGGCTCGTTTATTTCGAAAGTTACAAGCTTTTTTAAGGGTATTGTAAATAGCGTAAAAGGAGCACTGGGAATCCATTCGCCGTCTACGGTGTTTGACAAACAGATTGGTCAAAACATTGTAAAAGGTGTGATAAAGGGTGTTGACAAGCAAAAGAAAAATGCTAAAAAAAGTGCAAAAGAGTTATCTAAGTTGTATGTTGAAGCGGCAGAAGAAAAGCTGAATAATATGAAAGAAGTTAATGATATATCAGTTAAAGCTGAAATGATTTACTGGAAGAAAATCAAAAAGGAAACAAAAAAAGGAAGTGCTGGATATAAACAGGCAAACAGAGAAGTAAGAAAGCTAAGAAAACAATTAAACGAGGAATTAAAACAGTTAAATCAAGATTATGCAAATGACGTAGCAGAAGTTAAAAAACAATTATTGTCTGACATCAAAGATGTAACAGATGCATATGATGAAGCGGTAGCGTCAAGACAACAAGACATTTTATCATCATTAGGTTTGTTTGATGCGTTTGAAAGCGAAACAGAAAACACAAAAGAGTCATTGATGAGCAATTTACAAAGTCAGGTTGACGCATTGAATGAATGGGCTAACCTGTTGACAAGTTTAGAAAAACGTGGTATTGGCGAAGGATTGCTGACAGAATTAGAACAAATGGGTGTTGATTCTTTGGAAGACCTTAAACTGTTAAATTCTATGACCGATACAGAGTTGTCTAAATATGTGTCATTGTGGAACCAGAAAAATAGTATTGCATTGACACAGGCAGTAAAGGAAACCGATAAGACAACGTATCTAAACCAGATTAAACAGCTGGTAAATGATGCTGGAAATCAGATTGACGAGTTAGAAAAACAATATAAACAGGACTTGAAAGATTTAGGAGTCACTTTTAAAGACACATCGGTATCAATCGGACAAGATTTGATAAATGGTATTTCAAATGGTATTAATTCTGCATATCCGGGAATGAAAAAGGAACTGAAAAACCTGTGTAAGAAAATAACAACAACAGTCAAGAAGACATTGAAAATCAGCTCTCCATCAAAAGTATTTGCTGAGCTAGGTATGTATACGGCTGAGGGTTTCGGAGTAGGATTTTCGAATGAAATGAATACTGTTGATAAAAGCGTAAAGAACCAGATTAATAGTCTATCTAATATAGACACAGGAGCCATTTTACAAGATTCTTTCTCAACGATGGCTACAAACTATACTAATGCTTTGGAAACCCTTAAAACGGCTATGTCAGACTCTATGACGGCTTTCACAGATGGAATGAATACAATGCTTGACATTATGATTCAAAAGTTGTATGATATAAGTAACAAAATGGGAATCATAACTGATATTTGGAACATGATAAATGCAGAAGGTTATACACCAACCGGAAGAGGTGGAAGTCGTAGAAGGTCAAAGGTAGAAGGTGGAACAACACCGACAACAGATGGCGGCGGTGATACGTATAATTTTTATAACACAAAACCAGACCCATACGAGTACGCCAGACAAATGAAAAAGGCGAAAAAAGAAATGTTATATGGATATTAGGAGGTGAACACAATTGATTGATGAAATCACAATCAGGAACAAAAGAACCGGAGAAGAAATTGTGATGGATAAAACAGGAAACACAGGTTTTATTATTAGCGAAATTGATTGGGATAAAGCAAAAGTAACAAATGAAAGTTATAGAATACCATTTCAGATTGGCGAAACATTATCCGGTACGGTTGTAGGGACGAGAGTCCCTACTATTACCGGATATGTTGTGTCATTACAAGCGCCGGAGCTGGGTACGACATGGGAAGAATATTACAACGGGTTAAAACAAAGGATAGAAGATGGGAAAGATAAATTAAATCGTTTCATTTCCATTTACGATGATTATGAAATTATTGCAGGGGAATACTATCTGACAGGAAGGCCAACACAACCCATAAAGTACTCATACGATGAGGACGAAAACAATGAGGTGTTGTGTTTGTTCGAACTAGAATTTGGTTGTTATGACCCTATGTTTCAGATATCAAACGGGACGGATGAGAAGTTTTATGAAGTAAAAAATATGTTCCATTTTCCAATACATCCGACAAGTGACAATCCGTTGGTTTTTGGTACAGAAGAAACTGTAATAAGGAAAACAATAATTAATAATGGGGATGTGTCATGCGGTTTTGTTATGACTATAAGACCTTTATATGTTTCTACAAGCGGTTTTGTGTTGACAAATATAAATACAGGGGAACAATTTAAATTGACATATGATGCAAATACAGATGATTATATTGTGTTAAATACATTACTAGGCGAAGAAGATATATACATAGTAAACGAAGAAAGCGGAAAAACACAATCATTGATTCCTGTAATTGATATAGATAGTACATTTTTACAGTTACAGCGTGGGGAAAATGAGTTGATATACGAAACAAATGAAGAAAACGGTAGGTTGGACGTAGATATAACATATTTTGAACGGTTTTTTAATATTAAGGAGATATAAGATATGTTATGGGTTTTGGATGAAAATTTAAGAAAAAAAGATATATTAAGAAAATACACAATGGCACAATTTGTCGAAAAGGCTAGAGAAGTGGGAACACTAAAAATAAATGCTGTATATTGTGATGAAAACTTGTATTTATTGGATAAAAATGCTGTGTATTATATTTTGTATCAACAAAAAAACAGCTATCCACTTTTGGCAAAAATTGAAAAAGCTGAGAAGGAAGATGAAGAAGATGCTGATTATGCTAACACGATAGTAATTGAGGGGAGGTTGATATCTTTTCTCTTGACAAAACGTGTGATAAATGGTACAATGACGGTATCAGGGAATGTAATGTCTGCAATGAAAACAATGATTGAAAATTGTTTTTCCAAAGCAGATAATACATCGGATAGGTTTGTTAATATTGATGTAAGCCTAGAAACATCAAGCAGTAGTATAAACACATCTGGTACATTACAAACAACGGAAAAACAAATAACAGGTGGAACGTTGTTCGAAGCTCTTTCGGATTTTTTAGAGCAAGGGAAATATGTAATTAAGTTTTATCCTGTCGTTGAAGAATTACATGATTTAAGTCGTGATTATCCCAAAATGACGGGAGAAACAAATATATCAAAGTTTAAATGCATTATTTCAACCGGATTTTATTTGTTGTCAGGAGAAGACGGAGAACCACAGAAAGACCCTGTTATTATATCTAAGTCACTAAGCAATGTGAAGCGTACAAGTTACAGCTACAACATACAAAATGATGTTAATGTTGCGTATGTAGCAGGAGAGGGAGAAGACACGGACAGAAAGTGGTATGAAATTCAAAAAGACGAAAGTAATACAAGAAAAGCGTGGATGCGTGAGGAACTGTGGATTGATGCTAGAGATGTACAAAGCAAAAAAGATGATGATACAACATTGACGGATGAACAATATGAGGAACTGATAAATGAAAGGGCAAGTGAAAAATTTGCTGAAAATGAAGCAGTCGAAGAATATGACGCAACAATGAACACATTGGATAAAAGATATGTTTATGGGGTTGATTTTAATATAGGAGACTGGTTACCTGTACGTGATGCTGATTTAGGAATTACATTATTGGCACAAGTTACAGAGGTAACGACTACAATCCAAAATAATAGTGAAATCATAGATATAGGTTTTTCATACGGAAGTTTACAACAAGACCCTATAGAACAATTAAACCTGTTACAAAATAAATTTAATTCAGCCGATGTAAATATCAAGTATTTAGAAAATAACATATCAAAAGGAAAAGTTATAAAACATGTATTTATGTCAGTATCAACTGACGCTTATGGTCAGTTTGCTGTAAATATTAATAAAGGTAAAATACGTGCCGTTAGTGCGGTAAGTAACGACTATAGACATGGTATTTTATTAATACATTCAAACGGTCGAGACGATGTAATACAAGGAAGAATTTATAGAATTGACAGCAATCCTCCGGTATATGCAACTAATATTACAGGTTTGGGGGTACATGGGTATTATATTGATTATGAGGACGATTAAATTCTTACTTGACAAAGTATAAATAAAGTGCTATAATTGAATATATCAAAAATAAAGGAGGTTAAACAATGGCATTATCATCTGAGCATAGTGGTTTTTTTAATGCACAACAAACAAGCGGAGGCGAATATGACAGAACGTATGATGCAGAAGATTTTTCAAATGTGTTTAGACAATTTTTGGGAAATGGTATCATGATTACAGATGAAGAAGCAGAAAAAAATACGGTATTTGATAAAACGACTTGCGGAGGTTTAAGAACGGAAGCAAGCGGCAATTCAATTATGTATAATGATGGTTGGGCTTTTATCAACGGTTATTGGTATCATAATAGTGGTGGTACAGAAATAACACCACCGTCTAGCGTGACAAATTTTAAGCTTGTTCTAGCTTTGGATTTATTAGGTAGGCGAGTAGAAACTGCATTCATGCAATGGGACGGCACAGAAGACGATTTGGATGTAACTGAGACAGAGGAAATATATGAAATATTATTAGCGACAGGTACAAGACAGGCAAACGGAACAATTACGAACTATACAGACAGAAGGGAAAAATTTATAACAGCAAGTTTAAGGGCTATACAAAACATGATAGATGAGTTTAGAGATGAAATGTCGTTACAGACAGAGCATATGACTGACGTTGTTTATCCAGTTGGTGCCATAATGATAACTACTACCAACAGAAACCCACAAACATGGATGCCGTGGACGCAATGGCAGTCATTCGGGGCAGGTCGTGTGTTGGTTGGTGTAGATGCGTCACAGAGTGAATTTAATGCGGTAGAAAAAACTGGTGGTGAAAAAGCTGTAACATTAAATGTAAATCAGATTCCTTCTCATAGCCATGGTTCGAGAGTATTTCCGGGTAGTGTTAGTGCCAATCTTGCTGGTGGTGCAGAACTCGTTGACGGTGGTGTTCACAGTACATTAGCAACCAGTAATACAGGCGGTGGTAAGCCACATAATAATTTACAGCCATATATTACCGTATATATGTGGAAACGCACAAGATAGGCGGTGATTATGTGGATGCCAAAAGAAAAGAAACCAAAAGAAAATTGATGGACATAGAATCGGTATCAAAGTTTGAAAAGATTTTGGAAGATTTAGCAGTAAGTGACGAAAAGAAGGAAATGTTGAGGTTATATTATATCAAAAGAAGACCGCTGTCAGTAATAGCGGATATGTTGGGAGTATCTATCTCAACTGTTAAAAAATGGCATAATGGTGTATTGTCAAAAATTGGTAATATGCTGTAAATTGTAGGGATGATTTTTCATCCCTCTTTTTATACTCTTAATTTATATTAATTTTATACTTTATTTTATTTTAATGTGATATAATTAAATCATAACAAATAAAAGATGGGAGGGCAAAAAGTGTCCTATATGGGTGGAATGTATGGTGGGTATCCACAGGGACAGTATAGCGGATATCAGCCACAAAATTATATGTATGGTAATAGCCAATACAGTCAGCCGTATAATGTTGGTCAGCCAATGCAACAGCAAGCACAGCAAAGGTTTGTATGCCGTCCAGTATCAAGTTATGACGAAGCAAACGCAAGTATGATTGATTTAGACGGTAGTATGCATGTATTTGTTGATTTAGCACATAAATGTATTTATACAAAACAAATTTTGTTAGATGGTTCGGCTGATATTAAAACATATAAATTGGATACAACAAAACAAAACGAAAGTAACGAAACAGAACAAAACAATAAATATGTTTTGCAATCAGATTTTAACAATGTTATAAACAGCATAACACAACAGATAAATATGATTATAGGAGGGTTAAACAATGGTACAGGAAATGGTAATGCAAATGTTGAGACAGAATCCAATGTTCCAGAGAGCTGAGAAAATGGCAGAAGGTAAAAATGAAGAACAACTGAAACAAACGGCACAAAATTTGTGTAATAATATGGGAATTAATATGGATGATGCGTTAAGACAGTTCAACGCACAAATGCCCGGTATTTTACAAAATATGATGGGTGGAAAAAATTAGGTATAAACTGGAAACAGTTTATATAAATATTATTTTTTTTAGGAGGTAGCAAAAATGATGGATAACGGCGGCTTATCGGTTGCGGATGCGTTAGCGTTAGAGCGTAACGGTAATTGTTGTAACAATGGTTCCGGTATGTGGGGTGGTGATGGTTTCTGGGTAATTTTCCTTTTCTTCCTGCTTGCTTGCGGCGGTGGTTTCCGTAGCGGTTGGGGAAATGGCGGCGGATATGCAAACGGTCCGGATTTCCAAGGATATGCCACCAGAGCAGACATTAACGAAGGGTTTGCATTTAACGGACTGCAAAGGGATGTAAGTGCTATTCAAAACGGTATTTGTGATAGCACATATGCGCTGAATAACACAATCCAGAATGGTTTTAGCAACAATCAGTTACAGTTATGTAATGGATTTAATAGTGTGCAACAAGCAATGAGTAACATTGGTTTCCAGTTACAGGATTGTTGTTGTCAGACTCAGCGTGCGATTGACGGGGTAAATTACAATAATGCAATGCAAACAAATGCATTACAGAATACAATGTGCAATAATACCCGTGACATCATCGAAAACCAAAATGCAGGTACAAGGGCTATTCTTGACCATCTGACTAATACGGAGCTTAATAATCTGAGGACAGAAAATCAGGCTCTCAAGTTCCAAGCAAGCCAGTCAGAACAAAATGCATTTATTACCGCAAACCAGACAGCACAAACAGCGGAATTAATTAGACGGTTGGGGGCTGATTGTCCAGTACCAGCATATGTTGTTCCGAATCCTAATTGCTGTTATGGAAATCCAATCGGTGTCGGTTATGGATTCAGCGGTTTAGGCAGTTTTAACAGCGGTTGTTGTAACTCTTGCAACAGTTGTTGTTAGTCAAATGTTCCGCCTTGTGCGTGATTATTAAATGGGCGGCTTTTATACCGCCCTATTTTTTATTTAGAAAGGGGTTATAAATAATATGCCATGTAGTTTTTATAATAATAATGGGTTTGGCTGTGGTGGATGTTGCCATTTTGTAAAAACAACAAGCGTAACATTAAATGGTACGGTGCTGGAATTAAACATTCCACAAGCGACATATAGTAACAAAGAAAAAGTGTGCATTTGTGTTGCACAGTCTATTTCAGCAGATGTTACTAGTGCTGATACAGTAGCAATCACGATTGGAACGAGTACGACACAATATCCATTAAGAACAAAATGTGGCAATAATGTACATGCTGACCAGCTTCGTGGTCGAAGGGTATATCATACTTTTGTTGCGACGGATATTCCACAATTTACGGTTGATGGTTGTGAATTGTGTAAAACAGGATTTAATTTCCCGACAATTCCAGCGGCGGCTACACCAGCGGTGTAAGACATGGAAGGAAGAAATGATGGTCTTTATGATGCCATGGCTATTACTAGTTTCTTGTTGGGTATGGCAAACTACAACGAGAATGTGACACAAAGTAGCTTACAAGAGACAGCCAAAGGCATCGTAAAAGATATACATAATCATTTACAACAGCAGGACGATAAAATTGATTATATTATAAAAATGTTGGAAGGGAGCGACAAAGAATGACCTATGATAGTATGCCGATGAATGATAATGTCAGACGGGAAATGCCGGACAGAACAAACATGAACATGAACACGCAGAACAATGATATGATGCAAACAGGAATGATGCAGGGCGGTACAATGCGAATGGGAAGACGAAGAAACACAGAAGAAACTGACAGAGTGGCAGAACAAGTGTACTCTACGTTGAATGAACAAATGTGCAAAGGAATTTCGTTCCACGAACAACTTGCAGATTATTTTTGCTTTTTGGGTTTACAAGGTTTTAAACGTATGTTAGAATACCAATATATGAAAGAGTGTGCAGATAAAAGAAAACTGCATAAAAGATACATTGACCATCATCACAGGTTAATCCCCGTAAAACAAGTGCAAAATCCTGTTTTGATTCCATCCGATTGGATGCGATACAAAACAACTGATATTGATGATAGCGTGATTTCTAAGTTTGTAAAATCTGCGATTGAGCAGTACAAACAATGGGAAGAAAAGACCAAAGAGTTGTATGAAGAACAATGTGATATTCTGAGAGATGCTGGAATGGTTTCTGATATGGAGTATGTCAAAGAGTTAGTGTTGGATGTGGAAAAGGAATTGAAAAAGATTCATCGCATGATGGAAGGTCTGAACGGTACTGGGTATGATGTGACAACTATTCATGGTATGCAGGACAAATATCATGAAAAATACAAGAAGAAATACAATGACCGTTTTACAACAAAAAACAACTACAGACCAATGCCGCCATATGGCGAATATGATGACGAAGACTATCCAACACGTAGAAAAAGAATCGGGTTCATTTAAAATTGTGGGACGCTGTAAGCGTCCCCTTTCTATGACGGTAAATATATAAAATATACTTAAAAAATATGTTGACAAGTTAATATAAAGGTGATATAATTAAGTCAACAACAAAAGAAAGGAACATATAACATGGGAGTAAAAGAGGAATTAAAACAGATTATTGAACCCTTGCAGTATTTAACTAAAGGTCAGGTTGTAACAACCGTATTAGTTGTATTATCAATTTTATCATTTGTATTTATTTAAAACAAAGAACAGAAAAGGAGAACAAGAAATGAATTATTGTGAAATGACTGTAAAAGAACTGAGAGAAGAGACAAGAACAAGAAAACTTCCACAGCAGAAAAACGGAAAGAAATTTACTAAGGACGAACTTATTAAGCAGTTAGAAGAAAATGACTGCAAATTGGAAAAAGACGAACCATGGGAGGTCAGTCCAGAGTCAGAAGAAAATGAAGACTGGGGAAATGACACATACACAGGTGAAGAACCGCAGGAATCACAGAATGAAAATAATGCGGTGTATGAGGAAATAGGAGCCGCTGATAATGGAAAGGGCGAATGTGAAGAAACTGAGCCGTTAGAAGCAGAGCTGACTGAAATTGTCAAAAAGTATTCAGGTGGGAAGAAAGATTACATTTATAACAACCATTTGAAAATTGGCTCTATGGTTGTATTCGAACACAAATTTACAGCCAATAACGGAAGAATGTACAGGCGGCTAAGATATGCGCATGTTATCATGATTCGCCGCACAGAAAGAATTGTTGTCATTGAAATGTATTTCGGAGGAAGGCTTAAATTGTCATTTGACGATTTACTGTATGTTTCCAAACCAGAAGACGGAAAGGCATATATTCCAAAGGACATTAAATTGTATATGGCAAAACAGAGAACTTACAACAAGAAAGTGAGGGCAGATATCAAAAATGTATCGGGATTTGAAAATTTATGATAGTGTCCGAAGACTTTATGAAGCAAGAAAAACGTACAATGAGGCAAAGAAATATCTTGACGAGGTGAACAAAAAAGAATCGTTATACATTCGAAATTTTATGTTTTCTAATTGTCAAGAAAAGTTTTTTGAAATAAGCCTGAGTGAAGGAATGAACTATTATAACAACCCCGTAAAATTAAAAGTGCAAGAGGTTGTATCACAAAAGATTAAGTGGTTGCTGAATAAAGTAAAAGAAGGTCTGACAAAAGAACAATACAACAAAATTGTTGATAAGCAATATATGATTGTTGATATGCCGGGTTTGGTTAAATATTTAAAATCATGCGGTGTAAATCCGAAGGAATTTAAAAAATATTTATCAGTACAGGAAACAATGAACGAAAGCAAGCTGGAAAAAGCCTATGATTTGGGCGAAGTTAAGAGAAAGCAATTAGAGGGTTGCTATGAAATTGTAAATAGCAATCCGTATATCAAAATAACAGAAATGAAACAATGATAAGAAAATATGATGGAAAAGATTTGTTGAAAGTGCTGGTATATTATGGCATTATAAATGATGATGTGCCGACATCTGAATTTAATATTATTTGTCCGTTTCACGATGACATAAATCCTAGCATGAAAATAAACCTATCAGAAGGAACATTTTTTTGTTTTGGTTGTGGTTTATATGGTAATGCTTTTGATTTTGTTAAAAATGCACAACCAGAACTGAACGATTTACAAACATGTATATATCTTGAAAAAATTATCAATAGTGATGAAATCAAAAAAATAAAGGCAAGATATAAAAAGAAAAAGCGTTTAGAAAACAATCAAGCAATCATCGAAGCAGATGATTATTACTATGGGCTAAAAGACATTGACTGGTACAATGCGACAGATGAGGAAAAACAAACAGTTTTATGTTACATGAAAAAAAGAGGATTTACAGAAAAAGACCTGAATATGTCACATTGCAGGATGTCATATGATATTGCATATCCAATAATATTTCCGATACTAGATAACGGGGAATTTAAAGGGTATGTAGCACGAACAACAAATAGACATGTAGAACAATTTAGAAAATATTTATACAACGATGGATTTAGAAAACGTAATACAATATGTGGGAATTATAAAGAAAAACAAATTGTTTTTATTTGTGAAGGTTTTTTGGACAGATTAAATCTAATATCAAAAGGGCATGTAAAAAATGTTATTGCATTGTTAGGTTGGCATTTGTCAGACGAACAATTAAACAAATTAAAACAAAAACATATAACAACAGTTGTTTCTGTATTGGACAATGACAGTGCGGGAGAAAAGGGAACAAAGCTGTTACAAAAATATTTTAATGTGATACGGTTTCAATTTCCAGAGGGTATAAAAGATGTAGGAGAAATGTCAGAAAAGCAAATAAAAAAAAGTTTAAGGAAGGCAAGACATGACATTCAAAGTTTTTATGACGCAAAGAATTGAGTTGTTACATAGAACTGGAAAAGAGTATACGCATGAAATAAGTCAAATAAAGAGAGTTTACGAAGGCACAGAAGAATATGAAGAATTGATGAGTTATATTGATGAAGAAGCCGGAGAAAATGCAACGACAGTAGAAGAATGTATAAATATTGCTAAAAGAATTTTAAAAGAGTTAGTGATAGAGCAAACCAAACAGTCTGTTGCTGAGGTTAAAGATGTAGTAAAAGGGGTATATGCAGAAAATAAAAGTGGTTATCTGGAATTTTCAGGTATGATGATAAATCCAATAGATTTTAGTATGATAAAAATTGCCGATTTTAGTGTTAAAGTGGAGGTAGAAAAATAATGGGAAAGATTAGTTTAAATGCAATCAAAAATGAAATTGCAAAAAGTGGAACAAACAAAGGAAAATTTTTGTTTGTAAAGGATGGAGTAAAAACAAGAGTAAGATTTTTAACTGATATGGAAGACGGGTTAGAGGTTCCGTTTCATGACAGTTTTGCAATGGGTGTCAATGTTCCGTGTCAGGAGGTTTTTGGTAGACCATGTAAATATTGTGAAGATGAAGAATTGCGGACAAGAAATCAATATGTATGGTCAGTGTATGATTATGAATCAAAAGAAGTCAAGCTGTTAATGTACCCGGTCAACAATTGCTCTCCGGTTCCAGCATTAGCGTCATTATATGAATCATACGGAACATTGACAGACCGTGATTATGAAATCAAAAGAATCGGAAAGGGACAAAATACGACATACAGCGTTATACCATTGGAAAAGAAACGTTTCAGAAATGAAAGAGTAAAGGCAATGTCAGAACAAGCAATCTTAAAGGCTATCGACAAGGCTTATCCGGCTGACAATTCAGAAGATTTTGAAGACGAAGAAGATGAAAAACCAAAGAAGGCAAAAGGAAGAAAATCAAAGAAAGAAGAACCAGTAAGAGGAAAAATGGCAGAGCCGGAAGACGACTGGGACGATGAAGAAGAAGATGAGAATGATTATGAAAGTATGACAGCAAAAGAGTTGTATAAGCTGTGTAAAGATAGAGATATCGAGTGCAGACCAAAGAAGTCAAAAGAATATTATATTGACTTGCTGGAAGAAGCAGATGAGGAAACGGAAGACGACTGGGAAGACGAAACAGACGACTGGGACGATGAGGATTAATTGAATAAAAATAAAATAGGGGCTTGACATACAGCCCCTTTTGTTATATAATCATAAATGAAAGGAGGAACGGACGTGGGTAATTTTTTTGACCTACACAGACATGATGAGCATAGCTTATTTGATGGTTTTGGAAAACCTTCTGAGCTTGCAAGAATAGCCGTAGAGAAAGGATACAAGGCTTTAGGCATAAGTAACCACGGAACCATAAGTGGACTTGTACAACATTATAACGCTTGCAAAGATGTAGGCATTAAACCAGTAATGGGTTGTGAGGTATATTTTCAACCAAAGTATAACAAAGAAGCACCACAAAGGAAAACATACCATTTGAATTTGTTTGTAAAGAATTTACAAGGTTATAAAAATTTGTGTCACATCATGTCATATGCAAACAAAGAACAATTTTATTACAAGCCTGTTGTAGATTTTAAATTGTTACAAAAATACAGTGAAGGGATTATCTGTACGACTGCATGTATCGCCAGTGCCACATCACAGGCAATAATAAACGGAAACACAGACACGGCAATAAAACTGCTAAAGAAATTTAAAACAATATACGGCGATGATTTATATGTGGAAATTCAGCCGTACAAGATTGATAACAAAGGAACACAACAAAAAACAGACTGGGTGTTAATGGGACTAGCGCATAAGTTAAAAATCAAATGTATTTTAACTTCGGATTCGCACTTTGGCTGGAAAGAGGACTTTGATACTTACTGTAAAATGCATGAGATAGGAAAAACAACATTAAACGTAAAAGAAACATATGGCGAAAGGTACATGCCAACAGAGTATGAAATTGCTGAACGATTTGCCAAAACATACAAAAACAAATTAAAAAACAGTATGGGGATGGCAGAGAAGTTTATTGACAACATGGAAGAAATATATAACAAGGTAGAAGACGGTATACTTGATGAGTTGCCGTTGATTCTTCCAAAATTGAACAACATAGACAGTAAAAAGAAATTAAAAAGCGAAGTTGCAAAAGGTTTGAAACAAAAGGGAAAATGGAACAAACAATATAAACAAAGGTGTTTAGAGGAATTGGACGTTATCTTCTATCATGGTTTTGAGGATTATTTTTTGATTGTACAAAACTATGTTAATTTTGCAAGAAAACAAGGCATTGCAATTGGAAAAGGTCGTGGTTCTGTTTGCAATTGTTTAGTAGCATATGCAATAGGTATTACAGATGTTGACTCTATCCGCTTCAATTTGGATTTTAGCAGATTTATGAGAAAGGATAAAAAGTCTCTCCCTGATATTGATTTAGATTTTGAAACAGATAGACGACAGGAAGTAATAGATTATGTCGTAAATAAATATCCGGGAAAAGCTGTGCAAATATGCAGTTACGGACAATATAATATTGATAACCTGATAAATGACCTTGCAAGCGTTTGCGGTCTGAAAACAACAAAAGAAGTTGATGAGTACGAAGCCAGTGAAAACAAGAAAATCATTGCAGGATTAAAAAGCTATGTTAGACAGTTTGAGAAAGATGGTAAATTATGTATTGAAGCATTACAAAGTGAAGATGCAACAATAGATTATAATGACCAATATGACAATATTTTAAAACATTTTTGTAAAATGTATGGTAAAATCAGATATCTAGGAAAACACGCCGCTGGTGTGGCGGTTGTTGGTACTGATATATCAGACTACACAGCGTTGATTTGCCGTGATAAGAAAAAAGGATTGTTTACCAGCTGTTATGATAAAGACGATTTAGAACATATTAATTGCGTAAAATTTGATATGCTGGGACTGAAAACGGTATCAGAGCTAAAGGAGCTAGAGGAAATATCAGGGTACAAAGTAACAGAAGAAGATGAAGAAAGACCTGAAATTTATGAAGAATTTAGACACGGAAACACAGATGGAATTTTCCAGATGGAAAAATCAGCACCCAAAAAGATTTTGGATATGATACATTGTGATAATATCAATGATGTAATAGCGGTAAATGCGCTAAACCGTCCAGCACCGTTACAATTAAAAATGCATGAAACATATGCACATAATAAATTACATGAAGTAGACAAAAATACACCGTTTTACAAATATACAAGTGAAACATATGGAACAATGTTGTATCAGGAACAAACAGTAGAAGTGGCACAGAAAGTCGGGCATTTGTCAAGTCAACAAAGTTTTGACATGTTGAAAATTATGAAGAAAACTGAGAATCTAAATAAACCTGAATACATACCGATAATTGAACAAATGAAAAAAGACTATTTTAAGGGGTGTAGAAAGGAAGGGCTGACAAAACAACAAACAGAAAGGCTGTGGGCTTCTTCGCTAATCTATGGATTTAACAAAGGGCATTAATAAACGAGTGCAGTATTATAGAAATATAGTGCTTAAAACTCCCTAAATTGCTGGGAACTTCTAAAGCTGAATAGACTACAACGTATATCGAAAGGTAAAGCGTGAATGTTAGGGAAACCTAGAAAAAATTATTCAGATGCTATAAGGTGAAATAAAAGCGGTTGACAAACCGTCCTAAGTAGTATATAATAAGTTTGAAACCGTAAACTTGTTATAACAATGGACAATCAGCAGTCAAAGTTAGGAGTGTTTTTATGTGTAAAAGAAAATTATCTATAGAGCAAGAACATGAAGTAAAAGAAAAATATGAAAATGGCTATTTAATACCTGATTTAATGAAGATGTACGGGTTTAAAACAAAGAAGAGTATTTATGATATAGTAAGAAGAAGGGGCGGCGAAACAAGGACGTTTCAAGAGACTTTGGAAGTGAAAAATCCGTGCAGAAAAATATCTTTTGTAAAAATAGATGAACCGTTTAAAGCTTATTTTATAGGGCTTATACTAACTGATGGTTGGGTAATTGGAAACTCGATAGGATTATCAATGACCGATAAAGATGTTATAGAATTTGTATGTGGCAGGTTCGGAAAGAAACTATCTATTGTAAAGAAGTCAGGCAACAGAAAATTACAATATCGGTTTATGATGAATTCAGAGCGTATTGTGAATGAATTAAAAAGGTTCGGTGTGGTAGAAAGAAAGAGCTTGACGCTACAGCCGCCAAAACTTAAAAAATCAGAAGTACAATATGTTTCCTACATGATTAGAGGAATCATAGACGGTGACGGTTGGATAAGAAAAGATGGAAAAGAATTTTTCATTTGTTCTATGTCAAAAGACTTTATTGTTTGGTGTAAAAAGGTATTAGAAAATCATTTCAAATTTATTCATTTAAATATGAAACAAAGTAAGGATGGAATGTGGAATTTAAGAACATCCGATGAAAGGAATGTTATGCTTTTATTTATTCATGTGTATTATAGTGATTTTGGAATGAAACGTAAAAGAGAAAGACTTCTAACGAGATTCAGAGAACATAATGGGAGAGCCTAAGGATGATTTATCGTCTATGGCTTAGGTATGTTCCAGACCGCAACATGTTGGCGAACATGGTATGTGAGAGCATATGCGGCAGGGCTACGGGGTATGGTCTGATTAGTATTGACCAGATGTTTTATAAAATCCATTTTCCAGCTGTATTCTGGTATGTAAAAATTAAATTTGCATTAAATGACAGCGACATTTTTAAATATTCAGAGTGTGCCGCAAAAGATGAAGTTGTTGTAATGTTGCCGCATGTAAACAAGACAGCAAATACATCAATAGAAAAACGCGACGGTGAGTTTGTAATACAGCAAGGACTGAACATTCTAAAAGGCGTAGGAGATAAAGCGGCACAGGCAATACAGGAGGAACGAGAAGCGCACGGAGAGTTTGTTGATTATGACGATTTTTATGACAGGTGTAAAGGCGGTGCAGTCAATAAACGTGTAATTGATATTCTGGAAGAACAGGGGGCATTAGAATTTAACGAAAGACGTTATCTGTCCCGTGTGGTAAAATATAATAGTAGTCTATTGGCAAGATAGGAGGAAACAAGATGAAAGAATTAAAAGCGGAAATGCATAAGCCTGAAAGATGTAGTAATTGTTTGTTTAATACAAAAGCCCCGTGTGGTTTGTATTTTTGTAACAATTCGGATTCTGAACTATATCATAAAACAACTGGGTATGATATGAGCTGTGAATTTTGGACAGACCCGAATAATGTAGTAGAAAAATATGAACCGCAGAAAGGGGTAAAATAATGCCAACAGGTGGAAACGACATTTTTGATTTATCGAAAGAATATTCCGACAAAGTAGATGAATTGAGAAAAAACAGAGTAAAGATGAGCTTTTACAAATACGGAAGTGCGGCGGTTAATTTTGGTCGTGGATATGTAAATGCATTAGAAACAATGCAAATGTGTATTGACAAATACAAGGAAACACAAAATAAAGAGTATTTGCTGGACGCTATGAATTATCTAATGTTTGAATTTATGTACCCACAACTGCCGGATGTATATTTCAGAGCGACAGATGGCGGAGAAAGTGCAGGAATAGCAGGAATAAGCATAAAAGAAATGGAAGGTTATAAAAATGGCGAAAGATAAAATGAACATGGAAGGAATCATGAAGCTGTGTGCAGAGATTGAAGCGAAAGAAGGTTCCGGCAGTATATTTAGTTTGGGGAGTAAAAATGGAAACTTGAATGTACAGAGATGGTCAACGGAAATCCCTGAATTAGATGCCATCATCGGCGGTGGGATGCCAAAGGGAAGGGTGATAGAGCTGTACGGTGCTGAGAGTTCCGGGAAAACGTCATTAGCCTATCATTTATGTAGCTTACATCCAGTTTGTTTACATATACCAATCGAAGGGACATTTGAGAGCGACAGAGCTAAAGTGTTTGGAAATCGACCAAAACAGATGCTGGTATATCGTAATTGTAAATACGGTGAAAAGGCGTTCAACCGGATGATACGCTTTGCGGAAGAAGGAATACCATTAGAAATATTGGACAGTGTACCGTCAATGCAACCACGGGAGGATGTGGAAAAAATCAAAAAGGCAGTACATAGCAACACAGAAACAGAGTTGCGTATTGGCGGCATTGCCACACTAATGAACAAATATTTACCAACTTTGGAAGATACTATCGAACAAACAGGAACGACAGTGATATTTATTAATCAAATACGTGACAAAATGAACGCTCTGCCGTTCGGTGAAAATATCCTGACACCGGGAGGGCATAAACTAAAACACAGTGCTAGTTTACGGTTACAGGTGGCACGTAAAGGCTGGATTGAAATACCCAATCATAACCCTTACAGTACATCGGCAAAAGAGAAGATAGGGCTGATTATGAAGGTAAGAGTTGTTAAATCAAAAGTATGTAACCCTATGGGTGAATGTGAAATACCGTTATTTTTTGAACGTGGTTTTGTATCGTTTGCGGATATGCAGGATGTAAGAAAGGAAATCATGGAAGAACACAGGGAGCTGTATAAGAGTTGAAGTTTTACAGGATTGTATTTAGAAAATATGCAGACAGAAAGAAAGGCTTATATGATATACATAACTTTTTTATTTATGACATCAATCAAGAATCGGCAATACAAAGATTTTTGTTATTGACAGATGTAAGGTTGTCTGATATAATTGAGGTGAACGAGATATTATGAGTTTAATAAAAGAAATTAAAAATGAAGCAAAGAAAAACAGAACAAAGATACAAAACACAGAAGAACGAGAAATTGAAACAAAGCTCAATAAGTTGTTTTATTTGGAAAAAGATATCAAGCATGAATTACAATTTTTAAAGTCAGTAATGACAAGGGGACAAGCTACACAAGAAAGAAAAGGTTTACATGCGTCTGCTATTATTACATCCGATAATAAGTTTTGTTACAGACAGCAAGTGCTATCTTTGTTCTACAAACAATTACAAGGGGAGCAAAACAGTGTAGGGCTAAGGCGAATATTTGCTGAAGGTGATGCGATACATGAAAAATGGCAAAGGCTGTTTATTAGGGGCGGATATGCAGACCCGTTGGATTGTGACTTTAGTAGGATTGCAGAGCAATATGACCTTTCTTATACACCTGATATTATGGCTTACATAGATGGTCAAGAATATGTGGTAGAAATAAAGTCAGTAAATACATATGCATACAAAAAAGAAAATGAACATTTGTCAGGTAAAAAGCAATGCATGTTATATATGTATCTGACAGACACAGAGAAGGGTTTTGTATTGCAAGAGGATAAAAATACACAGGATTTTAGAATAGACGTTTATTCGCTCGATATGAAGCTTTTAGAGCCATATATTAAAAGGCTAGAAAATATACAGAAATATAAACAGAATCTAATCAAAAATCATAAAATGGTAGCACGACACAAGAAATGTACAGGGTATAATTGTAAAATGGCAGAAAGCTGTCCTATGAAAGACGTATGCTATGGACGTAGCAGGGAGAGGTTAGACGAGTAGTAAAATGGGGGTTGACAAAGTTCAACCCCTATGTTATTATATATACAGAAACAAAGAAACAAAACAAATAACAAATAGGAGGTACAATGAATTTATTAGAACATTATATAGTGGAAGTGGTGGAAGTAGAAGAACTTGATTTTGACAGAAATTATGTTTTTGTCAGAATGGTGGTTAATTGTTACGGTGACGTTAGATCAGTATATAAAATTTTCCACAAGGACAAATGGAAAGAAGCGCAAATAAAAGGTTATTACATGGCATAGGGGGTATACAGTTGTCAAGTAAATTAGGAAGAACAATAAGTCCGGGTGATAGATTAAGGTGTATCACAGACGGGGGAACGGAAGTATATTTGATGTATTTAGGACGGATTGAAAATACAATGGTATTGTATCTGTACAAAAATACAAAATATCCAAAGTTTCAAGGTTGTTATTGTAGTTATTCAAAACAAGACCCCATTAATAAACATTTTCAGTTTATTGAGGTGGTGAATCAGAACAAAGAACAAATGGAACGAAGTAGAAAGAAAGCAAAAGAAGTATTTGAAAGGTGGAAGGAGTTAAATTGCAACAAAACAACGAACTGTGTAGTAGAATAATTTTAAGAGTAGGCGACAAGTTTAAGTTTAATATCCCTACAATTCTAAGAGGCGTTGAATATATGTTTTGTGGTTTTGTAGATGTAGATGGTAAAATGAAATCATTATGCCACAAAAAGTATTTAAAAGAAGAAGAAAAAGCAAACGAATATTGTTTGTTGTCGTTAAATTATTTCAGCAGTGGATTACGAAAAGATATAGAAATAATCAAACAAAACGAAGCACAATTTGAAGCAAGCAGGAGGATAGCAAGAAAAAGAAGAAAGAAGTGGATAGATGAAAACATACAGCAAAATAGTAATAGGAATAGACCAAAGCTATAAGCGTACAGGTATAACAGTATTAGGTGACAAACAAATAATACAAATGTTGTCTATTGATTATAAAGGCTGTGATAATAACACAGAAAAACGTCTTAAATTAAGAAATGAATTATATGGCTTAATGCGTGAAATTAATACAGAGCGTGATACAGGAAGTAAAAACATAACTGTAATAGTAGAACGTATAAGGTTACGTTCGCAAGGTGTATTATCAGAATCATATATTAAATCGACAGGTGCATTAGTGGCGGCCATAATAGATTTCTTTTACTATTATAATGGAATACCTGTTTATAGTGTAGATACCAGAGCATGGAAGTCAGCCATTGTAGGCACTAGCAAGCCTATGAGCAATTCTTACGGCATAGACCCACATAAATACCCAACCATTTTATATATGCGCCGTAAAGGTCTGTTAGGGCGTATAGCAGAGCCATATGAAGGAAGGGGCAAAAAAGGAATCATTCCGATAAAAATAAATGGCAAAAAAGTGCCATGCAAAATAAATGATGACGTAGCAGACAGCTATTGTATTGCTATGTATGGGTATCTACCAAAAGGTAAGCAGAATTTAAAGGAGGAAAAATTTTAATGTTGTTACAAACATTTATATGTGCGCTAGTTGTGGTTGTGTTGTTTATTGTGTTATGTGTAATTTTGTATGATATGAGCGAAAATAAAAACAAAAATAACAAGTGGGTTGTGTACCTTATTTTGTGGTTGCTGGTAGTGTTTACAATTGTGTTTTATGGCATTTTTAAGATTATTAATTTTATTGTTTAGGGTGAGGTAATATGTGTAAGTATTGTGAAAATAAAGAAGATATGGGAAATAAGCCAATAGTTGCGGGGTATAATATGAATGTAATAATAGACGGAGAATTTTTATATTTATATTGTAATTGTGGTATTCATAATGTAAAAGAAATTAAATATTGTCCTATGTGTGGAAAGAATTTAAAGGAGGAAAAATAAATGGCAGAAATAGAAAACAAAATCACAGATAAAAAGAAAGAAGAAATAATAAAAGCGTTAAAAGTAATACAGGATATATGTAAAAGTAATGATGACTGTGAAACGTGTCCGTTTTATAGCGTAAATAACCCTATCAATAGGTGTTCAATAAAAAATGAATCTCCGTATGATTGGAAGATAGCAGAAAAAGATGAAAAGTGGAGGGCATTATTATGAATATGTCAAATGTATCAGAACATGAAGAGTTGGCATTGTTACATTATCTGTTAAACAAATATTTAGGAGATAAACACAATGTAATTATTAGTTGCAATGAATCTTTGATTGTGGGAGAAATGAACTACATTGAAATACCGCCAACCTGTTATAAGGAGCTTGATGTTAAAATGGGATTATCAAGATATAAAATATTTAATGAAAAAGGTTCAATAATATATGAAACATATTTGATAGCAATTAATTATAATAATTTATATGTATAGGCGGGTTTATCCCGCCTTTTATTTTGTTCAAAAACTTTTATTTTGATTTTGACACACATGAATTACAGGAATATGGTGGAACCGTAACAATTTTGAATCAGAAAGGGCAGATAGTATTTTTAGTTCCGTTGTCAAAAGTCGAATGTATTATTGTCAAAGAAGTGAGAACTAATAAAAACATCCAAGATGGTAGGAAATAATGAATAAAAGGCAAAGGAAAAAAGTAATAAATAAACTAATTAAAGAGAAACATCCAAGACTATATTACAGGGTCAAAGAATCTTACAGGAAATATGGAAAACGACACAGAACAGGAGAAAAATAAATATGGACGTAGGAACAATGCTTTTTATTATGGGAAGTATGCTATTCATGGGTTATACCTTTGGAAAGATGGAAGAATGGAAAAAGGGAGATTGACTTCGGTTAGTCTCCTTTTTCTATGTAACAAAACATTCATAAAACATTTTACAAATAAAACAAAACAGTTTATAAAAACATATTGACAACAAAATAAAAACATGATATTATAAGTACAACAAAGGAGGATACCACATGATTAAAACAAAGAAAGGAACTTCAACAATATATGACTATTCATCTATACGTGATTTAATTAATTTTATTCACAAAACAAAAAGAACGGATACTTATAAGTACCGTCATTTTTCAGATGATACGTCAAAGTATATGTGTGACTTTACTGGCACAAACTCATATGAAGAAGCTGAGAGCTTTTTATTACATGGCTGGGAGGTTGGAACCCTTAACCTTATAAAATCCCTTAAATCGTCTCCTAGTGCGTTAAAAAGGCAAATATGTAATACATATTCTGTACAGGGTTATCAGCCATGTGTCCCTAGGTATTTACAGGGTTTACCAGACAGCATGATAAACCATAAAATCACATGTGTTAAAGGTAAAATATTAAATATATATAAATCCGTTGGATATGCATATTATACGACAGCAAAAGAAATACAAAATGAATCTATCAAAGTGTTAAGACTAATAAACACATTGGAATCAAAAGGATATAGGTGTAACCTATATATAATATATTATTGTGAACAATCCAAAGTAACAATAAAAATAAAGATAAAAAGTTCCGGACAAAAACTAAACATAAAACAAGTGGCATTTCCACTAATACACCCTAGTATGTTTAGGCGTATATGTTTTGCCGCAATCGAAAGAATACCAGAAAAGGAAATATGTGGGTTAAATTATGGAACAATACCAAAAGATGAAAATATTATAAAATACATGTTAAATAAAGGTGATGCATTTATACCGAACATAATAGAAGAAAAAGAGGTAACAGACATAAATAAATATATTATTTAGGTGGACATTGTTCCACCTTTTATTTTGTTTTAAACAAAAAATGTGTTGACAAACAAAACAAAACATGATATATTATAGTCACAAGGAACAAATAAATAAAGTAAAGAACATAAAACAGGAGGTAACACACATGAGAATTGTAAGAGAAACAAGAATATATAAAAGGGTTGTTTTATATGAAACCAAACAAATCAAAATAGTATATGTACAAGACAAAAGAAATCCAACAATGGATAGAATACGATTTATTAAATTAGGTGATATGTATACAGAATCACAGGTTGTTTGTGTATGGCGATACGAAGATGAAGAAACAATAAATCATATGTTATCATTATATGGATACAAAGAATAATAGGGGCTGAATAAGCCCCTTTTTGTTTTATCCTTATAAAGTATTACCTTTATGTACTTAAAAGCCTTATATGCCCCTATATGAGCCTTATATGACTATGTATGTAATTTAATATACAAGGCAATCAGTAAATAAAGGTGGTATTTTATATTTTTATAAAAAAGTTTATGAAAATTTAAGAAATTTAATTAAAATTTTACTTGACAAGTTTATTTTAAGGCCCTATATTATATATAG
>ERZ1643251.548-NODE-548-length-52711-cov-5.145586_pt1 | contig 52711 bp, 49 predicted proteins | sample MGYA00579261_ERZ1643251 | MGnify/ENA primary metagenome ERZ1643251 (study PRJEB29033, sample SAMEA4952267) | chicken gut metagenome | biome: Broiler Chicken; feature: Gastrointestinal Tract; material: Caecum | place: Ireland | collected 2018 | study: Broiler...
CGAAAGGAAGTATGGCGTGGCGTTTCCTACCTTATGAACTCTATACCATGCAGCGATATTTGCAGTACAACACGCTTGTGAAAAATGGGTTGCAGCACTTTGATGCCTGGGCTTCCACTTTCGGAGAAACCATTACGGCAGTGGAACTTACACCGGAAGGAACAGGATACAGAGCAAAGACAAGGTTCGCAAAATTCTATAACTTGCCGGAACTAATGGCGATGTTCAAGGAGATTGCGGACATTAAAACAGCAGATATGTTGAACCTGCCAGTACCGGAAGCAAAGTACCATAACATTGCAGTAAAGCCATCGGAAATGCAGAAGGAGATGGTTGCTTCCCTTGCAGAGAGAGCCGAGCAGGTGCGTGGCGGCGGTGTGGATTCAAGCGTAGATAATATGCTGAAAATCACGAATGACGGAAGAAAACTGGCTCTTGACCAGCGTATGCTAAACGATATGCTGCCTGATTTTGAGGGCAGTAAAATCAATGCCTGCGTCGATAACATCTATCGGATATGGAAAGAAAATGCCGACAAGAAATCGGCACAGCTTGTGTTTTGTGACCTTTCCACGCCGAAGAATGACGGCACATTTTCCGTCTATAACGACATCAGAAAGAAGCTGATTGAGAGAGGTATTCCTGAAAGTGAAGTGAAGTTCATACACGAAGCCGATACGGATATGAAGAAAAAAGAACTGTTTCAAAAGACCCGCAAGGGAGAAGTCAGGGTGCTTCTTGGCTCTACTCAGAAGATGGGAGCAGGAACGAATGTGCAGGATAAACTTATCGCACTTCACGATGTGGATTGTCCGTGGCGACCTTCAGATTTGGAGCAGCGTTCCGGTAGAATTGTCCGTCAGGGCAATGAAAATCCGCAGGTAGATATTTACCGCTATGTAACAGAGCAGACCTTTGATGCATACCTCTATCAGCTTGTGGAAGGTAAGCAGAAGTTCGCAAGTCAGATTATGACGAGCAAATCTCCGGTTAGGTCGGCAGAGGATATTGATGAAACCGCACTGTCCTATGCAGAGATAAAAATGCTTGCAACAGGTAATCCATATATCAAAGAAAAGATGGACTTAGACATTCAGGTACAGAAGCTGAAGATGTTAAAATCCAATTTCTTATCAGAGAAATACGGACTGGAGGATAAGGTCATCAAGTTCTACCCACAACAGATTGCTTACTTAAAATCCCGTGTAGAGGGACTTACAAAAGATGTTGAAACAGCAAAATTACACCCGAAACCGATAGACGAGCAGCCGCTTGGAATGATGGTATCGGGTGTTTCTTATTCCGAAAAAGCCGAAGCAGGTCAGGCAATCATCAATGCCTGCAAGTCAATGAACAGTCCCGATGCGATACCACTTGGCGAGTACCGTGGCTTTCAAATGGAACTGTATTTTGATACGGTGCAGCGTAATTATGTTGTGAAATTAAAAGGCGAAACAAGCAGAGATGTACCGCTTGGCGATGATGCTCATGGTAATATCGTGAGAATAGATAACGGCATTGAACGCTTTGAAGAAACACTTGCTGATACGAAAAACAGCCTTGAAAATACGGAAAAGCAGTTTGAAACAGCGAAGCAGGAAATCGAAAAGCCGTTTGCCAAAGAGGAAGAATTGAAGGCAAAAACTGCTCGACTTGATGAGCTGAATATCCTGCTCAATATGAATAAAAAGGAAAATGAGATTGTCGGCGGAGAGCCTGATGAGGGCGAAGCAGTCGGCGGCAGAAAGGAGAAATCGTATGAGAGATAAACAGAAAGGCGGTGGTCGATATGCCATTTATCGCACCTGAGTTAATCATTCAGGCGAAGCAGATGGATTTATTAACCTACCTGAGAAATTATGAACCGTATGAGCTGGTTAAGTCTTCAGGTAACACCTATTGCACCAGAACCCACGACAGTTTGAAGATTTCAAATGGGAAATGGATATGGTGGTCGAGAGGTATTGGCGGCAGGAGTGCTTTGGATTATCTGATTAAGGTCAAAGGTTACAGCTTCCTTGAAGCGGTGGAGACCATTATCGGACACACAGCGATTCAGGCTCCAGTCTATGAAAAGCCACAGCCAAAAGAGGAAAACAAACCACTTCTTCTCCCTGAAAAATGTGCTTCCAACAGAGTGATTACAGAGTATCTTTTCGGGAGAGGAATAGATTTTGAAATCATCAATTACTGTATTTCCAATGACCTTGTCTTTGAGAGTCTGCCGTATCACAATGTTGTGTTTGTAGGCTATGACGAGAAGAAAGAACCGAAATATGCAGCCTACCGTTCCACGAATAAGCATAGGATTATGGGCGATTGCAGTGGAAGCAAAAAAGATTATTCTTTTCGGCTTGGTAAGGAAAACTTGGAGGAAGTACACCTCTTTGAGTGTGCCATTGACTTGTTATCCTATGCCACGCTTGCGAAGCTGAACGGGCAGGATTGGAAAGAAATGAGCTTTGTCTCGCTGTCCGGGGTGTATTCTCCGGCAAAGAAAATTGAGGGCAGTAAAGTGCCGATTGCACTGGAAAAGTATCTTGGCAGTAACCCATCTGTCAGGAAAATCCGTATCCATTTTGACAATGATATAGCGGGCAGAAAGGCAGCACAGACCTTAAAAACCATTCTGCCGGATAAGTATGAAATCGTTGATGAGCCACCAAAAGCAGGTAAGGACTTCAACGATTTTCTTTGTATGCGGATGGGCATTTACAATAAAAAAACACACGAAAGGAATGAAGAACGATGAATGATTCTAAGATTAAAGTTCTCTTGGTAGAACCGGAAAAGTACCCGAAGGAAATTGTAATCGACGACAGTCTGGAAGCAATGCAGGAGGTTGTCGGCGGGGATATTGAGGAATATATGCCCTATGACGATGACGTTGCAATCATCTGTAATGAGGAAGGAAAGATGAGAGGACTTCCGCTTAACCGTGCAGTTTATGTGCAGGACAATGATAAGAAAGAGATGGTAGATATTATCTGCGGCAAATTCTTTATCTGTTATGCACCGCCTGAGAGTGAGAGTTTTCAGAGCTTGCCGGACGATATGATGAAGAAATACAAGGAACAGTTCAAGTATCCCGAACGCTTTTCTAAGGAAGTGGGCGGCAATATCGTGGCTGAACCTTTTAAGCCGAAATCAAAGGATTATGAGAGATAGTAGACTGAGAACGGGGCAACCCGGAGGAGATGTTTATTCTTAGCGAGCAGACCATTTGGATAAACATAGTTTCCCAAACGGTAAAAGGCTCGTTAGGGGTTGCCCCTAATACCCCGTGAGAAAGGAGAACTTGATTTGAGAGAGTTATTACTTATCGCCGCAGGGACACTGCTCGGCAGTTGTCTTGGCGTTACGATGATGTGCTTATTCCAGATTAACAAAGATTGCAGAGTAAAGAGAAAGGAAGATACCGATTATGAGAAAGAGAAACATTCAGAAGATTGTACGCTTTAACCGCAAGGAAGCACAGGACTTGGCAGCAAAGGCAAAGAAGGCTTGTCTTTCCGAAGCAGGACTTATCCGTTTACTTATCAGAGGTTACGAGCCGAAAGAGAAACCCGATGACCCCTTCTATGATGTGATGAGAGAACTGTCCTCTATCGGTAATAACATCAATCAGCTTGCGGCTAAAGCGAATACACTTGGTTTCATTGACGCACCTATGCTGAAGAATGAAGCTGCAAAGTGGAATAAGTTCCAGTCAGAGATTGAGAGGACATATCTTCGTCCAAATCAGAGCGAAATGAAATGGCAGTAACAAAGTTGTGGTCGGTAACAGAAAGGCTCGGTCAGGTCATTGACTATGCAACCAATCCCGAAAAGACTTCTGCAAATATCAAAAGGGAGTTTTCACCTGAACAGTATCAGGCTCTTGCGGATGTTATTGCTTATGCAAAGGATGAAGAAAAAACAGAGCGAGAATTTTATGTTGAGGGTATCAACTGTAATGTGGCGATTGCCCGTGACCAGTTCATAACGGTTAAGGAACAGTACCAAAAGACAGACGGTATCCAAGCCTATCACGGATATTTGAGTTTCAAGGAAACAGATATATCTCCTGAGATGGCACAGAAAATCGGAATGGAATTTGCAAATGAAGTGTGGGGGAAAAGATTTCAGGTTGTTGTGACAACCCATCTGAACACAAAGCACCTGCACTGTCATTTTGTCATCAACTCTATTTCTTTTGTCGATGGCAAACATTTGTGGGGAGAGGAAAAAGCGTGGTTCAAATTCCGAAAAGTTGCAGACAGAATTTGTGAGAAGTACGGACTTTACTATGACCCGAATCCGAACCGCAGTAAGCAGTCGGAGTATCTGACGATGAAAGAAAAGGCAGGTATGCCGACACGCTACTCGGTTGCAAAGGAAGCCATTGATTATGCTATCGACCACAGCAAGACCCTGAAAGAATTTCAGTTTGCTCTCAAGGAAATGGGATATGCCTATAACCTAAGTCCAAGCCGAAAATACTGGACGGTCATTCCAAAGGGATACGATAAGCCGATACGACTGAAAAATCTCGGAGCAGATTATACCAATGACCGGATTGTAGAGCGTATCAAAGAAAATCGTGACAGATGGGCAGATATTGAGCCGTTCCAGAGGGCAACTTATAAACCAAGACAGTACCGTATGCAGACCAGAGGGCAGAAGCTGAAAAAGAAAGGCGGACTTTATGGGTTGTATCTGTATTACTGTTACAGACTCGGTTATCTGCCCAAGTATAAGAAACAGAATAACGCAAGGCTTCATTATCTTTTGAAAGATGATTTGATGAAGCTCGATAAGATTACTGATGAAGTAAGGCTGCTCGGACGAGAAAATATTTCCACGGACGAACAGCTTTTTTCATATAAGACTTCCTTAGAGGAGCAGATGAAAAATCTGATTGCCGGAAGAACACATCTCCGAAAAAAGATAAGAACAAATATTGATGATGGTCAGCTTCAGGCGGCAAAAGATGAAATCGCTTCTATCAATGGAGAATTGAAAAAACTCCGACGGGAAGTAAAACTCTGCGAGGATATTGCGGAGAGGTCAAAGGTTATGGAAGAAAACCTTGAGCATATCGAAACAGAGGAACAAAAACAGCAGAGAAAGGAGAAATCACGCTATGAACAACGGTGGTGACGCAGCAGAGCAGGTCGTTAGGCTTTCGCTTGAAGGATTTGAAGTCGCTGCAAGATTAAGCGGTTCGGCGGCGAAGAATATCGCATTGCTTTTGGTATCGGTTCTGAAGCAGGAACAAAAGACGAAGGGTAAAGCAAGGCTTACCAATATGATTAAGTCAGGCAAGGAGCTGAAAGTCTTTTCCATTCCGCAAAAGGATTTGAAGAAGTTTACCGAACAGGCAAAACGCTATGGTGTTCTTTATTGTGTCCTCAGAGATAAGAACACAAAGGGAGAGAACGCTCCGGTAGATATTATCGCAAGAGCAGAGGACGCTTCTAAAATTCAGCGTATCGTTGAAAGATTTGAACTTGGCAAAGTGGATAAGGCTTCGATTGTCAGTGAAGCAGAGAAAGCTATCGCAGACCGTGAAGCGGTTGAAAAAGAAAAGCCGACTAAATCCAAGAGTGAAATCATTATGGAAGAAGCGGTCAGAAATCCAATGCAGAAAGAGGAGCGAGCAAACGCAAACCCCTCAGTCGCCAAAACAGACAAAAGCCCTCTGTCAAGGCAAAACTTAGAGCCGGTAGAAACGCAATCTGATAAGGGTGTTGCAAAGCCAGTGGAAAAGCCATCGGTCAAAGAGAAACTTGACCGTTACAAGGCACAGGCAAAACAGCAAAAAGAAGCAGAGCGTAAAGAGCCGGAGGTTAAGAAAGACGGCAAGAAGCCGCAGCAGAAAAACGGTCAGACGTTACACCGTCAGCCGAAGAAGAAACCCAAAACAAAAGAGAGGTAATTCACTATGACAAATGATTTCAAACCCGCAAAGGCTGGCGGTAATCAGCCAAGATTATCCAAAGAGGAGTATGCAGAAAAGAAGCGAGCAGAAAAAGAAAAAGTCTATCAGATGATTGATGATGCTGCCCGTGAGATTGTGAGTGACCCTGAGAAGTTCAAGGACTTTCTTGATACGCAGAGTCGAATGGACAGATATTCCGCAGCAAATGCTCTCCTTATTTACAGTCAGTATCCGCAGGCGACACAGCTTAAAGATTTTGATGATTGGGGTAAGGACAATGTGAAGATTACCAAAGGGGCAAAGAGTATTTCTATCCTTGAACCAGTGGAATACACAAGAGCAGATGGTTCTCCGGTTATTTCCTACAATGTCAAAAAGGTATTTGATGTTACGCAGACAAATGGAAGAAAAGCTCCGGCAGTATCAGCAAACCGTGACCCGAAAGCACTTATCACGACAATGCTTGATGTATCTCCGGTGGAGGTTGCGGCAACCGATGAACTTCCGTATCCGAATATGGCAGCTTTCTATAATAATGAAAAGCAGACCTTGTATGTGAAGCGTAATGTGGGCGACAGCGTAGCAGTTGCTCAGTGTGTCGCTCAGGAACTTGGACACGCACAGCTTTCCATCAACAGCGAAAGTTACAACCGCAGGGATATGGGCTTTCAGGCAGTGTGTATCGGATATATGATTTGCAAGAAGTATGGCGTAGATACACAGAATTTTGCAATTAACCGTATTCCGGAGGGACTGGCTTCCAAAGAGCCGAAAGAAATCCGTGCGGAGCTTTCCAAGACACGAAATGCAATGGCAGAAATTCACAGTCATATCTCTGATGAAATGTTCCGCAAGAAGCAGGAGCGTTCAAAGGACTATGAGAGATAACGGAGGGCAGATATGGAAAAAGAAAAACTCTACCACATTGCTTTGGACGATTACGAACACGGTGTTGTCATTCGCTCCTTAAACGATGAAAAAACAAAGCTGATGGAGGAAGGCAAGTCCGCAGACGCAGTAGACGACCTGCTTGTAAAAGTCGGAAATGCCCCATTGAAAAAGTTCAAAGTGATTGAAAGGAAACGCTCAGATGAAGCGAGATAATGACAGGCAGACTGCCATTATTTTATCCATTGTCGGTATCGTTCCGGTCATATGGCTGGCACTTCTGATTGCACCTTCCATAAGCGGAGGATTGCCAGAGATAGCAGCCAATCTTGCGACACTCTTTGATAATCCATTTTCCATAAAATTATGTGGGGACAGCCTGAAAACTGTCCTCATTTTACTTTTATGCTATGGAATGGGTATCGGGATTTATTTCTCAACAAGAAAGAATTACCGCAGACGAGAGGAACACGGTTCTGCCAAATGGGGCAATGTCAGAGCCATTGATAAAAAGTACCGACAAAAGCCGCTGTCAGAAAATAAGCTGATGACTCAGAATGTGTGCATTGGGCTTAATGCCAAGAAGCACAGACGAAATCTGAATACGCTTGTGTGCGGCGGCTCCGGTGCAGGTAAGACGAGGTTTTATGCAAAGCCTAATATTATGAATGCTGCCAGAAACAGCTATGTGATATTAGACCCGAAAGGGGAAATCCTGCGAGATACGGGACATCTTCTTGAGAAGAAAGGTTACGAAGTGCGTGTGCTTGATTTGATTTCAATGGAGAAAAGCCATTGTTACAATCCGTTTGTTTATTTGCAGAATGACAATGATGTGCAGAAACTCGTAACCAATCTATTCAAGAGTACCACTCCGAAAGGTTCACAGAGTAATGACCCGTTTTGGGATACGGCAGCGTCAATGCTTCTGCTTGCACTTGTATTTTATCTGCATTATGAAGCACCGCCGGAAGAACAGAATTTTGCAATGGTAATGGAAATGCTCAGAGCCGGGGCGATTGAGGACGAGGACGACCCAAGTCCTTCTCCGCTTGATAATCTGTTTTCAGATTTGATGATAGATAATCCTGACCACATTGCTTTGAAGTATTATCACTCTTATCATTCCGGTTCTTCCAAAACATTAAAATCAATACAGATAACCCTTGCAGCAAGGCTTGAAAAGTTTAACTTGGAAAGTCTTGCTGCTCTTACTTCTGCCGATGAACTGGATTTGCAGTCACTCGGAGAGAAAAAGGTGGCACTGTTTGCACTGATACCGGATAACGACTCTAGTTTCAACTTCTTGGTATCCATTCTTTACACACAGCTTTTTCAGCAGTTGTTTTATGCAGCCGACCATATCCACGGCGGTTGTCTGCCGATGCCTGTTCATTTTATGATGGACGAATTTGCCAATGTTTCACTGCCGGACGACTTCGACAAGATACTGTCGGTTATGCGTTCACGTGGGGTATCTGTAAGCATCATCTTACAGAACTTGGCACAGCTTAAAGCCTTGTTTGAAAAACAGTGGGAGAGCATTGTGGGTAACTGCGATGAATTTCTTTACCTTGGTGGAAATGAGCAGTCAACCCATAAATATGTGTCGGAGCTGTTGGGCAAGGAAACCATTGATACCAACACGTTCGGAAAGAGTACCGGAAGAAGCGGTAATTATTCCACCAACTATCAGATTAGCGGCAGAGAGTTACTTACCCCTGATGAGGTGCGTATGCTCGATAATCAGTACGCTATTTTGTTTATCCGTGGGGAAAGACCCATTATGGATTTCAAATATGACATTATGAAACACCCGAATGTGGCACTTACCACAGACGGAAAGGCGAGTCCTTATAAGCATGGAGAAGTCACAAAAGATATTGCTTCGATTGCCATTTGGGACATTGACCCTGCAACACTTCCTGAAAAGGAAATGGAAGAAACGAACTGGGAACTTCTTTCCGAGGAGGAGATGGAAGCTCTGTTCATAAACAATCAAACAAATTAAATTTTGGAGGTATTCAACTATGACTATTTTTAAGAAAAAAGCAACTGACATTCAGGAAACAAAGAAACTGCCTATGACCGGAAAGGTTAAGAAAGGCTTCCGTGCTTACTGCACAATGGTCATTGTCGGTGCGTTGGCACTTGGAATGACAACGACTGCATTTGCAGCGAATGACCCGCTTACCGTAGTCAATAATCTGTCCGATTTTATCTTCGGACTTATCCGTGCCATCGGTATGATTTTGCTTGGCTTTGGTATCGTGCAGGTCGGTCTTTCACTCAAATCTCACGACCCTTCTCAGAGAGCCAATGGCTTCCTGACTCTTGCGGGTGGTGTCATTATCACTTTTGCGAAAGAAATCCTTACTCTTATCACAGGCTAAGATAAGAGTTACACAGTTATCGAGGGGTGTGCCAAGTTAAGGTACACCCCTTAATTGTAAGGAGGTGCTTTGAATGAGTGATAACTGGGTAGTTCAAAATCTTGAAAATGCCCTTGAAACTTGGAATGAGAAACTGTCAGAAATATGGACGCTCATCACAACTACACCGCAGAACTTTAAGGGCGGGAATATCTGGAAGGTTATCGTTGACATCAACGGTGCGGTTCAGGCTATCGGGCTTGCCTTGCTTGTATTGTTTTTCGTGATAGGTATGGTAAAGACCTGCGGAAGTTTTACAGATGTGAAGAAACCGGAACACGCTCTGAAACTCTTTGTTCGTTTTGCACTGGCGAAAGGTGTTATCACATACGGAATGGAGCTTATGCTTGCATTATTTAATATCGTGCAAGGTACGATTTCAACCATTATGAATGCTGCCGGATTTGGAACTCCGGAACAGACGACTTTGCCCGCAGAGATGGTAACGACCATAGAGGATTGCGGATTTTTTGAGAGTATCCCTTTGTGGGCGGTAACGCTTATTGGAGGATTATTTATCACGGTGCTGTCGTTTATTCTGATAATGACAGTGTATGGACGATTTTTCAAGTTGTATATGTACACAGCACTTGCACCGATACCGCTTTCCACATTTGCAGGAGAACCGACACAGAATGTCGGCAAGAGTTTTATCAAGAGCTATTGTGCAGTTCTGCTTGAAGGGGCAGTCATTGTACTTGCTTGTATTATTTTCTCCGTATTTGCTTCATCGCCGCCAGTAGTGAATCCTGACGCAGCAGCAGTTACGCAAGTGTGGGCATATATTGGGGAACTGGTATTTAATATGCTTGTTCTTGTCGGTGCAGTGAAAATGTCTGACCGTATTATCCGAGAGATGATGGGACTTTAAGGAGAGATTTTGAGATGAACCAAAGAGATTGTAAGAAATGTGTTTACTATGGCGGTAAACGAAAAGGCAAAGTCTTTTGCCTGAATGATAAATGCGTGAGGGAGAAAGACCGAAACCGCAGGAAAGGAAACAGATATGGAAGTAAAAATTAACCGTGAAATCAGAAATTATACAGAGTCAATGTTTTTTGGACTGTCGCTCAGACAGCTCATTTTTTCTGTTCTCGCTTGTGGCGTTGCGGTAGGACTGTATTTCTTGCTCAGACCGTATGTTGGCACGGAAACCGTATCGTGGGTGTGCATTTTGGGTGCTGCCCCGTTTGCGGCACTTGGCTTTGTGAAGTACAACGGTATGACCGCAGAAAAAGCAATCTATGCGTGGATAAAATCGGAGTTTTTGATGCCGAAGAAGCTGGTGTTTCACTCCACCAATGTGTATTACGAACTGATGAAGCCAAGCATTGAACAGAAACAGAAGGAGGTATTGAAGTCAAATGATTAAGACTCTTACGAACCTGTTTAAGCAGGATAAAGAAAAATTTGTTGTACCGAAAGGGGTGCAGGACGTGATTCCCGTAGCAGCTATCTTTGATGATGGCATTTTCAAAGTGGGAAAGGATAAATATTCAAAGACCTACCGCTTTACGGATATTAACTATGCAGTGGCGAGCCGTGAGGATAAGGAAGCGATGTTCCTTGAATATTCCGAACTTCTGAACTCTCTTGACAGTGGTGCAACGACAAAAATCACAATCAATAATCGTCGGCTCAACAGACTGGATTTTGAGCAGACAATCCTTATTCCAACAACCGGAGATAATCTGGACGAGTATCGAGAGGAATACAACAAAATGCTTCTTGATAAGGCAACGGGTGCAAACTCCATTGTTCAGGATAAGTATATTACCATTTCCATCAACAAAAAGAGTGTGGAGGACGCAAGAACTTATTTTGCCCGTGTCGGTGCAGATTTGATTGCTCACTTCGGCAGGCTTGGAAGTAAGTGTGTGGAACTGGAAACAGACGAAAGACTTCGTATTTTCCACGACTTCTATCGTGTGGGAGAAGAAAGTTCTTTTCACTTTGATATTAAGGAAACAAGAAAAAAGGGACACGATTTTAAGGATTATATCTGCCCCGACACAATGGAATTTGAAAAGGACTATTTCAAGATGGGAAACCGTTATGGAAGAGTCCTTTTTCTTCGTGAATATGCGTCCTATATCAAAGACAGTATGGTAGCGGAACTTACGGATATGAACAGAAATCTGATGATGTCCATTGATATTGTTCCCGTTCCAACTGATGAAGCAGTAAAGGAAGCAGAGAACCGTCTGCTTGGTGTGGAAACCAATATCACAAACTGGCAGCGTAGGCAGAATGCCAATAACAACTTCTCTGCAACTGTTCCGTATGATATGGAGCAGCAGAAGAAAGAAATGAAAGAGTTCCTCGATGACCTTACGACCCGTGACCAGAGAATGATGTTCGCTGTTATCACAATGGTTATTACAGCAGACAGTAAGGAACAGCTTGAGAATGATACGGAAGCATTGCTTACCACAGCAAGAAAACATCTTTGCCAGTTTGCAACACTGAGATTTCAGCAGGTAGATGGACTCAACAAGAAAGATTGATGCGTTCAGAACACTTACAACAGAGAGCCTTTCGGTATTTATCCCATTCAGGGTGCAGGATATTTTCCACGAGAACGGTATCTATTACGGTCAGAATGTTATCAGCAAAAATATGATTATCGCAGACCGTAAGCAGCTTTTGAATGGTAACTCCTTTATTCTCGGTGTATCCGGTGGCGGTAAGTCATTTGCGGCAAAGGGAGAAATCATCAATCAGGTGCTTTCTTCAGATGCGGATATTATCATCATCGACCCTGAACGAGAATATTCACAGCTTGTCAATGCGATGGGCGGAGAAGTAATCAATATTTCTGCTACTTCCGACAATCACATCAATGCAATGGATATGAATAAGGATTACGGCGACGGTGCAAACCCTGTCATTTTGAAATCTGAGTTCATTATGTCCCTTTGTGAACAGCTCATCGGCGGAACAAATCTCGGAGCAAAGCAGAAGTCTATCATTGACCGTTGCACGGCAAGCGTGTACCGCAGTTATCAGCAGAATGACTATCAGGGACATATACCGACCTTGCAGGATTTCAGGGCAGAACTTTTGCAGCAGGACGAACCGGAAGCAAAGGAACTGGCACTTGCTATTGAGCTTTTTACGCATGGTTCTCTGAACACTTTTGCAAAGCAGACGAATGTGGATACCAATAACCGCCTTATCTGCTATGACATTCTTGACTTGGGTAAACAGCTTATGCCGATAGGTATGCTTGTTGTCCTTGACTCTATCCTGAACCGTATCACACAGAACCGTGCAAAGGGTAAGAATACCTTTATCTTCATTGATGAGATTTATCTTCTGTTCCAGCACGAATATTCTGCAAACTTCCTCTTTACCTTGTGGAAGCGTGTGAGAAAATACGGTGCATACGCAAGTGGAATTACCCAGAACGTCGATGACCTTTTGCAGAGCCACACAGCGAGAACAATGCTTGCAAACTCAGAATTTATCATTATGCTGAATCAGGCTTCCACAGACAGGCTTGAGCTTGCAAAACTTCTGAATATTTCCGACCTTCAGATGTCCTATATCACGAATGTGGAAGCAGGACACGGACTTATCAAGGTGGGAAGTTCTCTTGTACCGTTTGCAAACAAATTCCCTAAGAACACGAAACTTTATAAACTGATGACGACCAAGCCGGGCGAAGCATAAGGAGGGATTTATAATGTCTAAAATTCAATTTCGCAATGCTGCACACAGAGATTTTGTATTGGAAAATCTGGATAAGTGTAAAGTCAATGACTGCTATCACAGAGCATTTTTCTATGTGATGGGTATTTCAGAAGAAACGAGAATGAACATCGGAAAGATGTTTGATTTCAAGAGGGACTGTATCATACCGGAAGGTATGCACGGCGGTTGGCAGACAAGTGGCACAGTCAAGGTCTGCCACCTTGCCTTTAATCTCTGGAATGGATTTACGGAAGAAGGCAGGGAAAATCTCTATACACCGGAGGAACTGTTCTGTTGCGGATATGCTCCGTATTTTATGGAGGGTATCAAGTTGAGGTATCCGGAGTATTGCAGAGATTTGACTCCACCTAAGAGAAACGATATGGAAAGGTAAGAGAAAATGAGCAGAAAAATCTATATTATTATTGCGGTGGTGTTTACGGTAGTGTTGTCTGTAAGCACCTTCTTTATTATCCGTAATCACATTGACTCTGCCAAGCAGAATGAAGTCTATGATAACCTTGCGGAGATTGTGGAGGACGAGCCGCCAAAGGAAAATGAGGGCGTGACGTTTTCGGAAGATAAGGACTATCTTGCGGAATATCTTGAACTCTATCGGCAGAATGAGGATATGGTGGGTTGGATAAAGGTTGAGGATACCAATATCAACTATCCGGTCGTGCAGTCTGTAAATGAGCCGAACTTCTACCTGAAGCACAAGTTTGATAAGACCTATTCTGCTTATGGCTGTCCATATGTGCAGGAAAATTGTGATGTGCAGAAACCTTCAGACAACATCATTATTTACGGACACCACATGAATGACGGTTCTATGTTTACGGGACTGATGAAGTACAGAAATAAAAGCTTTTGGGAAGAACATAAGGATATTACTTTTGATACACTGACGGACAGACACCAGTATGAAGTGATTGCAGTCTTTAAGACGGTTGTTTATACAAACAGCTCCGATAGCTTTAAGTATTATGAGTTTACGGACGCAGAAAATGCGGCAGAGTTTGATGCGTATGTTGCTAAGTGCAAGGAACTTTCTCTGTATGATACCGGAGTATCGGCAGAGTATGGCGACAAGCTGATTTCTCTTTCTACTTGTGAATATTCAAGAAGCAATGGCAGGCTTGTTGTTGTCGCTAAGAGAGTGGATTAAACCCCACTCTCTATTATTTTTCGAGAAAGGAGGAAACCGATGGCTGATATAAAAACAAGAGATACAAGCAAAGGTACAATCAAGACCATAAATAAGGCAGCAGTTGCCACGGAGCGAATGAAGAAAGCCTATGTGATGACGAAAGATAAGGCAGAACATTCCACCAACGCTTCGGAAAATTCCGCAGAGGAATATGCTTCCGATAAAATCGAAGCGGCAACGGATAGGACTGTTCACGAAACGGCATACCGTGCGGATAAAGTCGGCAGATGGGGTGTGCGTGAAACAAGACAGAATTATCAGAAAGCCAAAAGGGGAATTGAGAATTTCAAGACCAAGCGTGCAGAGAAGCAGCTTCAAAAACAATCGGTCAATCCTGTCGGAAAACAGAGCATCCGAACTATGGAGCGTACGGAGAAAACAATTAAACAGTCTGCAAGGTCGGCAGGAAATACGACAGTCAAGACCGTATCGAAAGGTGCAACCAATACTGTTCAAAGGTCGGTTAAGACTGCTGAACAAACGGCAAAGACTTCTATTAAGACCACAAAAGAAGCTGCCATTATAGCACAGAAAACAGCAAAAACAACAGCCAAAGCAACACAGAAAGCGGCTCAGGCGGCAAAGAAAGCGGCGAAAGCCACAGCAGATACCGTCAAAGCGACAGCGAAAGCTACTGTTGCGACAGTCAAAGCGATTATTGCAGGGACAAAAGCACTTGTAGCAGCAATCGCAGCAGGCGGTTGGATAGCGGTGCTGATTATTATGATTGTCGTATTGTTTGGTGCTGCCGTAGCAATGTTTGGAGGAGGAAGTGACAGTAATTCCTATACTCCGGTAAGTGCAGAGGTAGAAGCCTATGAACCTATCATACAGAAGTATGCCAAGGAGTACGGCATTCCTGAGTATGTAGAACTTATCAAGGCGGTTATGATGCAGGAAAGCGGCGGCAGAGGACTTGACCCTATGCAGGCAGCAGAAGGAAGTTTCAATACGAAGTATCCGCACGAACCTAATGGAATTAAAGACCCTGAATATTCTATCCAGTGTGGTGTTCAGGAATTGAAAGCGGCTCTTACCTCGGCAGAGGTGGAAAGTCCGATTGATATGGAGCATATCAAACTTGCCTTGCAAGGCTACAACTTCGGTAATGGATATATTTCTTGGGCAAAAACGAATTACGGCGGTTATTCTTATGCCAATGCAGTGGAGTTTTCCACTCAGCAGGCACAAAGGCTTGGTTGGGACAGTTATGGAGATACCCAATATCCGGCTCACGTTCTGAGGTACTATCCGTATGGGCGAGCCTTTACTGCCGGAGGTAATCAGGCGATTGTTGAGGTTGCCTTGACACAGCTAGGCAATCAGGGCGGACAACCTTACTGGAGTTGGTACGGCTTTAACAGTCGAGTGGAATGGTGTGCCTGCTTCGTATCTTGGTGTGCTGACCAATGCGGATATATTGAAAGCGGACTTGTTCCGAAATTTGCAGGTTGCGTGGACGGTGCAAACTGGTTTAAGTCAAACGGGAAATGGCAAAACCGCACTTATGAACCAAAGACGGGAGATATTATTTTCTTCGATTGGGAAGGCGACGGTACAACAGACCACGTTGGTATCGTAGAGAAATGCGAGAATGGCACAGTTTATACTGTAGAGGGTAACTCAGGCGACGCCTGCAAGCAAAGACAGTACGCAGTCGGAAGCAGCAATATCTATGGATATGGTATTCCGGCATATTAAAAATTCCAGACGGTGTCTGGAAAATCGAAAAGATGGCTGCTCAGTTGAGTAGCCATCAGGTACATTATGAGAAATCAGTTATTTCTCTGTCTTTTAGGAAAATATGATGGGTATGATAAGTAAAACTGAAAAGCATATCGGCGTTTTCTTTTTTCCCATCAAAGAATGAAATATCATCGGCAAGGATAAAGAGTATTGCTAACATTTTCTTGATATATCCGGTATAGCAGGCGTAATCTACATAGATGTTGGCGGTATATCCCTCGGCAAACTCTATCAGGTCGGCATCAATTTCAAAGCTGTTGGATAACTCGTAAACTGTTTTGATAAATTTATCCTTGTCAGCAATTCGCTCTTTATTTTGAACACTTCTGTGGTTCTTCTGTATAAACTTCAAAAATTCATCGGCTTCTGAAAAGTCAGGAGTGATTGAGTTGCCAGTTCCCAAATTTGTTTTGTAATCCTCAAATTTCTCTTTTTCAAACCGATTACTGAATATTATCTTTTGTTCGTCCATTCCCTTTTACCCCTAAGTTTATTCTATGGAGATTGTTTGATTTGGCTCTAGGGTTGTGATCTGTATTTTGCCATTAACAATCGTGAATTACTACTTTTATAGTATAACATAAAAATATTGTGAAATCATCACTAATAGTTGGTTTGGCTTCCTTTTGGTGCGTGTAAGTTAAAATCAGCTTAATCTATACTATTGGTTATGGAAACACACTAAAGGAGGTGATGTGGTGAAACTCGATACAATCGGCAAGAATATAAGAAAGTTCCGGCTTGCAAAGAAATTGCGACAAGAAGATTTGGCTGAGAAAACAGGTTTGACAACAAATTATATTGGTATGGTTGAGCGTGGAGAGAAAATTCCGTCACTCGAAACATTCATAAAGATAGTAAATGCCTTGGGAGTATCATCGGATATGGTTCTTACAGATGTTCTGGAAACTGGATATACAGTCAAGAACTCAATGCTGAATGAGAAACTTGGAAAACTTGCTCCTGAAGATAGAAACAGAATTTATGAAGTCATAGATACACTTGTGAAGCAATCAAAGCAAATACTTCCATAAAACACAGAAGTTCGTCATAATCGACGGACTTTCTTTTTTGCTTTGAATTGTCATTAGAATCCATTAGGTGTTTATAAAAAATGACACCTAATCAATGGTAGGTTGCGAATAGATGTATATATCTTGAAAAAATAGATTATTTATGGCATAATGTTGATTGAGTAACTGTAACCAAAAGAAACGGAGAACACAAAGGAGAGTTACAGATGAGAATAAGCTATAATAAACTTCAAAAACTTATGATTGATAATCAGATGAAAAGACAAGATTTAATGCGTGCAGCGGAGATTTCATCATCTGTTGCGACGAAGTTGAATAAAAACGAAACAGTATCTCTTGATGTGCTGATGAGAATTTGTAAAGTGTTCCATTGCGATATCGGAGATATATGCGAAGTTATATTGGACGAATAAAAGAAGTATAGCTTCCGATTAAAATAAAAAAGGATATTAAAAGACTTAATGTCCACCAAAAGGGTGAATTAGATGGTAGAAGAAACATATAGTGCAGGATTGATTTCCCAATCATTCTGGTTTGTTGAACTGAAAAAAGTCATCAAACTGCTTGACGCTGGAAAGTCCGAAGAAGAAATCAAAAAAATGTGTATAGATGAAAATCTTTTTGGTGCGGCAAAAGAGTATCGAGCCAAAAGGATATATGGATACATTTGGAATAGAGTCAAAAGGCTGGATAAGACACTGATTGAGTTGTTTGGTACTTCTGACTTGGCAACCCAAAAGGTAATCAATTTGATTGCTATTCTTAGGTCAGACCGATTGTTCTTTGAATTTATGTTTGAAGTATATCGAGAAAAAAAAATACTTGGCATTCCGATAATCGAAGATGCAGATGTAAATATTTTTTTCAAGAATAAAGAAATTCAAAGTGAAGATATTGCAGCTTGGACTGATGGTACAAAACGCAGGATTCGCTCAATCTACTTTAACTATTTGACTGATGCGAACCTTTTAACTGTTGTTGAGAAGAAGAAAACAATAACTCCACCAATTCTTGATATTGCTTTAGAGCGTTATCTTGAAGCGTGCGGAGATAGTGCAATTATAAAGGCGATTACGGGGGTGGACTAAATGATGTCGCTTGACGAACGATTAGATAAAGCAGAAGAAATGATACAAAAGCCCTCATTTAGAGAGAACAAAGGGTTAGGCAATGAGGTCGGGTATTATATTTTTGATTATCCGGCTGAAAAAGAACTGTATATCCGTGAGAGGATAGAATACATCAAGAAAAAAAGTGAAAACTCAGATGATGATTTCAAAGTTGTAGTGTTTGACCTTTACGATATTATGATTGATATTCTTATCAAAAAAGGATATTTGGAAAAGTGTTACCAGTTTGAAAAGACAAAAGGTTTTGAAAGAGTATCAAAATCAATCTGTAATATGTTGAGGATAACATCATCAGACAGCCTGATAGTGAATCATATCAGGGATAATACACCGGAGAAAGCGGTTGTGTTTATCACTGGTATTGGAAAGTGCTATCCGATATTGCGTTCACATACGGTACTGAATAATTTACATCAGATCATAGACAATGTTCCGGTAGTGCTGTTTTATCCGGGCAATTATGACGGTCAGGAACTGGTGCTGTTTGGAGAGATAAAGGATGATAACTATTACAGAGCATTCAAGCTCGTAGATTAAGAGGAGAGGGAATATGATTATCAAGAATATGTTTTCAAAGCCTATCGACAGAGATATTAAAGGCGTAATCAAAGTTGGACAAGATGATGATGCAAATATCAAGCAGGAGCTTGAAGAATATGTAGTGACGAGAGAACTTCAGAAGCATTTTTCTGATTTCTTTGCAAGCTATAAAAGAGGAATTACTGGAAATACGGATAAGATGGGCGTGTGGATTTCCGGCTTCTTTGGAAGTGGTAAATCTCACTTCCTGAAGATTTTGTCCTATCTCCTTGAGAACAAAGAAGTTGGTGGCAAGAAAGCGATTGACTACTTTGTAGATGATAATAAGATTTCTGACCAGATGGTACTTGCAGATATGAAATTAGCAGGTACGATTCCGACTGATGTTGTCCTTTTCAATATTGAATCTAAAAGCGAAGTGAATGGTAAGCAGTCCAAGGTTGCCATTGTTTCCGTATTGCAGAATGTGTTCAATGAAATGCAGGGATTTAGTGGTTCTAATCCATTCCTTGCAGATTTGGAACGTAAATTAACAGAAGAAGGAAAGTACGGTTTATTCAAAGAAAAATTTGAAGATAGCTTTGGTTTTACTTGGGAAGAATCACGCAGCGACTTTGATTTCATTCAGGACGATGTGGTAGAAGTCCTTGATGAAATTGGCTTTATGAGCGTTGAAGCCGGTAGAAACTGGTGTGAAAAAGCAACCGGAGATTACAAATACAAGGTTGAAGATTTTGCACAGCTTGTGAAAAAGTATCTTGATAAAAAAGAGAGCAATCATCATATCGTATTCCTGATTGATGAGATTGGACAGTATATAGGCGATGATTCCAAACTTATGCTGAATCTTCAGACCGTAACAGAAGATTTGGGTACTGCTTGCGGTGGTAAGGCTTGGATTATCGTAACAAGTCAGCAGGATATTGATTCGATTACAAAGACAAAAGGAAATGACTTCTCAAAGATTCAGGGACGTTTTGATACCAGACTTTCTCTTTCATCTGCCAATGTTGATGAGGTTATCAAAAAGAGAATCCTTGAAAAGAACGAGGCAGGAAAACAGACACTTACACTGCTTTATGATGATAAGGCGACGGTCATTAAGAACCTGATTCTGTTCAATGATGGTGTTGAGAAAAAATTATATTCCGACAGAGAAAATTTTGCAGACATCTATCCGTTTATTCCATATCAGTTTAATTTACTTGGAAGTGTACTGACTTCCATTCGTACTCACGGTGCATCCGGTAAGCATCTGGCAGAAGGTGAGCGTTCTATGCTTGCGTTGTTCAAAGAGTCTGCCGTAAGGGTTATGAACGATGAACCGGGAACAATTGTGCCATTTAATATGTTCTATGATGCCCTTGAGCAATTTCTTGACCACTCTCACAAGGGTGTTATTTCCCATGCCTTAGATAATGATTATCTGAATCCGAACCACGAAAAAGAATGCTTTGATGTCAATGTACTGAAAACACTCTTTATGATTAAGTACGTTAAGGAAATCAAAGCAAACATTGAGAATATTACAAGCCTTATGGTTTCCAATGTGAATGATGACCGAATGGCTCTTGCACAGCAGGTAGAGGACGCATTGAAACGTCTTGTTCGTCAGACTCTGGTTCAGAAGAATGGAGATATTTATGTATTCCTGACAGATGAGGAGCAGGAAATCAACAGAGCGATTGAATCGCAGAATGTAGATTCCGGAGAAGTTATTGCCAAAGTATCCGAGATGATTTTTGACGGTCTTTACGATGAAAAGAAGTATCGCTATCCGGCGTTCAACGGAAGATATGCGTTTGCTTTTAATCAGGTTGTTGATGATAAACCGTATAAGGCAAATCAGAATAATGACATTACATTGAAAATACTTACTCCGAACAGTGATGAGCGAGCAGATGAAACAACAATGAGAATTCTGTCCGGTCAGTCAAGCTGCGTACTTGTAGTCTTACCTGACGACAGAACATTCCTTGATGAAATCCGTTCTGCTTTACAGATAGAAAAATTTATCCGCTTTGATGCTACAAATGCAGTTACACAGTTTGAAAGCATTAAAGAAGCCAAGAAAGTTGAAATGCGTGAGAGAAACGGTGCTGCAAAGCTGTTTCTTTCAGAAAGTCTGAAGAATGCAGAAATTTATGTGAATGGCGATAAAATCCAAAGCGGGGCAAAGGAAATCACTTCTAAGATGAATGAAGCTCTTGGTAAGTTGGTTTCTACAGTTTATCACAAGCTGTCTTATATTGACGCAGCTATGAGTGAGTCGGACATTCGTACACTGTTCAAGAATAATGGACAGCAGCTTACACTTGCAGGTACAAATACTGCAAAGAATGAACTGGCTCTACACGATGTTAATGATTATATTGCTTTGAACACACAGCGTCATATGAAAACTTCTATGAAGTCCATTCTGGAACGCTTCTTGAAAGCACCTTATGGATTTGTAGAAGCTGATGTGCAGTGGCTTGTTGCAAAGCTGTACAAAGATGGCGAAATTGCAATGTTCGTTAATAACGATGCAGTTACATTGCTTTCAAAGACTCCGGAAGAAATTATCCGTTATCTGACACGCAAAGAGTTTAATGAAAAACTGATGACCGAAAAGCGTGTAAAAGCGAATGAAAAGCAGAAGAAGTCTGTCCGTACAGTAATGAAAGAACTGTTTAATGTTACGTCGGCAAGAGATGATGACGATGCGATTATGAGAAGTTTCCTTGGTTACGCATCAAATCTGAAGAATGACCTTGAGAAATTGGACATTCACTATGCGACACAGCCTGCATATCCGGGCAAACAGCTTATTACTTCCGGTAAAAAACTAATGGCTGATGTTCTGCAAATGAAATATTCTAATGAGTTCTTTGCAGGTATCGACTATAAGAAAGATGATTTACTTGATTTTGCTGAGGATTATGAGCCTGTTAAGAAGTTTTTTGCAGGAGAACAAAAGAGCATATTTGATAAAGCACTGAAGCTGATGAAGATTTATGACGACAGTAAGACATTCATTGTAAACAGCGAGATAGAATCCTTTGTTGATGATATCAAGTCGATTTTGAAGATATCCGTTCCTTATTCAGAAATCTTTAAATTGCCGGATTTATTGGACAAGTTTATCAATCTTTACAGTAAACTTCTTAATGAAATGCAGAAACCGATAGACAATGCTATTCAGGAAGCAAGACAGCGTGTCTTTGAAGAACTGCATAATAAGAAATGCCACGATAAATTGGCTGATAAATATGTAAATCTGTTCAGAGAAATCAGCGATAAGGCAATGAGCTGTAATAATGTAGCTACCTTGCAAAATATCAAAGTAGAAGCAGACGCACTCAAAGTTCGCTGCCTGAATGAGATTGAAAAAGAAGAAGCGAAAATCATTGCAGCAGAACAGCCTGCTCACGTTGCAGAAAACGGGAATTATGGTGGAAAACCGATTGCTCCGGCTGCACCTGCTTCAAAGTTAAAGAGGAAGAAAACGGTCAGCATTAAATCTATTAACAATGCAGCCACTTGGCAGCTTGAGAATGAAGCAGATGTTAAGAAGTATATTGCGGAACTTGAGAAGAAACTGATGAATACTTTGGAAGAAGATACGATTATCAACATTGAGTTCTAAGAGATTGGGAGGTGCATACCTTGTCAACAGAAAATTTTACAATATCTATTCAGGGAGATAGCGAAGGATATGTGACTTTTGAATGCCCATACTGCGATTCAGAATTTAAGTTACAAGCCGGAGAATATCAAAATGATGATGAGCCTTTTGATGAGCTGTTTTGCCCTTATTGTGGTCTGGCGAAAGAAAAGAATGAATTTCTATCATCAGATGTAATCGAGCAGGCACAGGCAATGGCTTATAACTATATGGTAGAAGAATTGAATAAGACCTTTAAGAAAATGCAGAGGTCGGTTAAGGTTAATCGTTCTAAAGGCTTGATAAAAATGGATTATAAGCCATTGAAAAAGGTTGCAACTAAGGAATTAAAGGACAAGGATACCACAGAAACAGAGTTTAAGTGTTCTTGTTGTGGTCGCAGAGTAAAGGTACTTTATTGTGCAGGAGCAGCAAAGGTGTTTTGTCCGTATTGTGGGGTGGATATATGAACAGATTAGAATTAAGAAAACTGAGTTTAGAATTTCGCAGATTATCAAGTAATCTGCTCAATAGCACTATCGACACAGCAGATATAAATCTTTCTCGCTTTCTTAAATTTATAGATGGAAACGAGTTAGTATCTGGAATCATTCAGGATAAAATATCAGGTGTCGATTATGATTTTAAGAAGTGCTATGCAATAGGCTGTTCAGGGTGGGCAGACTATAATCCGCCTGAAGATGAAGCGTGTCATATTAAAGCACAGTATGATTATCTGACATTTATAAATAATGAGGACAAGGTAAATGTTCAGGGGCAATCAATGCGGTATTGTTGGTCGAGTCGAAAAATCAATGATAATATTCAAAGCTTTCTTGAAATGGCATTTAAACCGCTTATAGATTTTATTAACGACCAACTTTCAATGGAAATGATTGTTTATGACGAGGAGGCAAAAGCTATGGGCGGAAATACATATATTCAAAATATTGAAACTGTCAATGGCTCTGCGAGTCAGCAGAACAGTGGCGTGATAAATACATATAACACTATAAATGATACAAGTTCTATGCTCGATTTGATTGATAAATTACTTGCTTCATTACCTGAGATACAGGGTGTTGATTCAGAAGAAATTGAGAATGTAAAAGACGATTTGGAAATGGTTTAGGAACAGTTGAAAACTGATAATCCGAAAAAGAACCGTATAGGAAAAGCTCTTGTTGGTATCAAAAAGTTTGCAGGCGATTTTTCTATGAAACTTGCAGTAACACTTGCTGCCGGAGCAGTTACCGAAGCAGATTGGGGTATGTTACTGCAACAGCTTGAAAACTTTATTAGATAAGAGATGGAGAAAGCAAGATGAACAAAACAGCGATAAGAAAATTTGCAGAATGGGCGAGAGAAAAGCTCATTGAAGATATTAAATATAAAGCCGGAACAGTTGGTATTACAGAGAACGGAATTGCTGAGAAATTACCGCAGTCAACGAATGATTTGTATTTTTATGATATTGGAACAAAGGATTATTCAGAAATCTCCGGTATTGAAATTAAACAGAGAGAAGCTCTTGTAAAAGCAATTCAAATAAGAGAACGCAGCTATAAAAATTATCAGGAAGCATTTGAAAATGTGATTGAAGAAGTTGCATATACTTGGTTTAACCGTTTAATTGCGATTCGTTTTATGGAAGTCAATGATTATTTGCCTTCTGGTGTTCGTGTGCTTTCTTCTGAGAATAAGGCGAAGAAAGAGCCTGATTTGGTAACAACGCCGTTTGATACAGATTTGGAATTTACATCTTGTGAACAGGATAGAATTATTCAGTTAAAAGAGGATAATAAACTGGACGAATTATTCCGTATGCTCTTTATTATGCAGTGCAATAAACTTCACGATATTTTACCGGAACTGTTTGAAAAGACCGATGATTATTCTGAATTACTTCTTACAATTTCATTTACAGACCCAGAGGGGATTATTCATCGTCTTATCAACGACATTGAAGATATTGACTTCCGTATTAACGATGAAATGTACACTGATGACGGAAAAATAAAGGCTGATGGTCAGGTTGAAATTATTGGTTGGCTGTATCAATATTACATTTCAAAGAAACACGACGAGATTGTAAATATCTATAAAGGCAAGGTTAAGAAAGCAGATATTCCGGCAGCGACACAGTTGTTTACAACAGATTGGGTTGTTCGTTATATGGTGGACAACTCTTTGGGAAGATACTGGATTGAAAGAAATCCGCAGAGTAATTTGGCTGAAAAATTGGAATTTTTTGTTACTCCTAAAAATGGGAAAATCCAGTATGTTGATGAGAAAATCAATCCGACTGATTTAACCTTTTTTGACCCTTGTATGGGTAGTGGACATATTCTTGTATATGCGTTTGATGTGCTTATGGAAATCTATCGTGAAGTGGGGTATTCCGACAGAGATGCGGCATTAAGCATTGTGGAAAATAACCTTTTCGGTATGGATATTGATAAGCGTGCGTATCAGTTGGCATATTTTGCAATAATGATGAAAGCACGTAGTTATAATCGCCGTGCATTAACAAAGGGTATCTCCAATAATCTTTCAGTTGTTGAGGAAAGCAACTCTATTGATAAATTTGCTTGTAATGGCTTAACAACGGATAGTGAACAGAATAAGATTGGCGAATACTTAGTTGAAGCGTATAGGGACGCACAGGAAGTCGGTACATTGCAGACGATAGAAAAGAAAGATTACAATGGATTTGTTGCGTATTTAAATAATATTGAGAGTAGTACTGGGCAGATAGACCTCTTTTCAACATCGTGGCTTAATGATACTCTTCCGCAGATGGTGCAGCTTACAAAACAGGCTGAGATTATGTGCAATAAGTATGCAGTTGTTTGTACCAATCCGCCATACATGAATAAGCTGGAAGGACAGTTAAAGAAATTTGTTGTTAATAATTACAAGGCATATTCCGGCGATTTGTTTAGTGTGTTTATTTACCGCAATTTTGATTACTGCAAAGTAAATGGATATTCTGCTTTTATGACACCGTTTGTATGGTTATTTATTAAGACATATGAAACTCTCAGAAAATACATAATTGATACTAAAGCAATTACTACTTTGGTGCAGATGGAATATTCTGCTTTTGAAGAAGCTACCGTACCGATTTGTTCCTTCGTTTTGAAAAATGGAAAGGATAGAAATAAGGGACTATATTTTCGTTTGTCTGACTTCAAGGGAAGAATGGAAATACAAAAGAAAAAGGTTCTTGAAGCGATTGCAAATAAAGATTGTGGATATTTTTATGAAACTGATGAATCAAACTTTTCAAAAATACCAAGTTCATCTATTGCATATTGGGCAAGTCAAAATGTTGTTAACGCATTTTTGAATGGAAAACGATTGGGAGATATATCAAAGCCACGTCAAGGTATGGCAACTACAAATAATAATCGCTTTTTGCGACTTTGGCATGAGGTTTCATATAATAATATAGGATTTGGATTGAAATCCATAGAAGAAACTGTGTGTGACAAAAAGTGGTTTCCGTACAATAAGGGTGGAGATTTTAGAAAATGGTATGGAAATAACGACTATGTTGTAAATTTTAAAAACAAAGGAGAAGAGGTTTGCTCATATATTGATGCAACATCTGCTGTAAATAGTAAAGGACGAGTGATTAACAGAGAACATTATTTTCATGAATGTATTTCTTGGTCGTTAATATCATCAAGCAATATTGCTTTTCGTTATAAACCAAATGGATTTATTTTTGATGTTGCAGGAATGAGTTGCTTTGCTTCGCATGAATTATTACTCTATTTGCTTGGATTAAATAATACGCTGGTTGTAAGAAAATTGCTTAGTACATTAGCCCCAACAATCAATTTCCAGGCAGGAGATATTGCTAATATTCCAGTAATTTTTGATATTTCAGAAGAAGAAAAGATAAATGCATTAGTAACACAAAATATTGAGTTAGAACAGCAGGAATGGAATGATTTTGAAATGTCGTGGGATTTTAAAAATAATCCGTTGATTTGTAATGGAATAAATACTGTTTCTATGGCTTTTAAATCTTGGTCAAAAGAATGTGATGAGCGTTTTAATCAGCTTAAAGTTAATGAAGAAGAACTTAATCGTATTTTTATCGACATCTATGGACTGCAAGATGAATTAATACCTGAAGTGGAAGATAAAGATGTTACTGTTCGTAAAGCTGATTTACAGAGGGATATTAAAAGTTTGATTTCTTATTCGGTTGGCTGTATGTTTGGACGATATTCTCTTGATGAAGATGGACTTGTTTATGCAGGTGGAGAATGGGATAACAGTAAATATAACACTTTTATTCCTGATGCAGATAACTGTATTCCAATTACTGATGAGGAATATTTTGAAGACGATATTGTAGGTCTGTTTTGTGCTTGGTTGAAAAAAGTATATGGAGAAGATACCCTTGAAGAAAATCTTGATTTTATTGCCAATGCTCTTGGTAATAAAGGTAAGACAAGTCGTGAGGTAATTAGAAATTACTTCTTGACAGATTTTATCAAAGACCATATTAAGACCTATCAGAAGCGTCCGATTTACTGGCTCTTTGATAGTGGAAAGCAAAATGGGTTTAAGGCTCTTGTTTATATGCACCGTTGGCACGCAGATACCATTGGTAATGTTCGAGTTGAGTATCTGCACCGTATTCAGCGTGTGTATGAAAAAGAGATTACCCGTATGCAGGAAATCATCGACAACAGCCATGATAATAAGGAAATTTCCAATGCTACAAAGCGTAAGGAAAAACTTCAGAAACAGATTAAGGAAACCAAAGACTATGATGCTAAAATCGCTCAGTTGGCTCTTTCCCGTATCGACATTGACCTTGACGACGGCGTAAAAGTCAATTATGAAAAAGTCCAAACCGCCGACGGAAAGAAAATGCAGATTTTAGCGAAGATTTAATGAGGAAATAGTATGCCGAAAAGAACTTCTATTAAGATTGATGATGTACCGTATCAATATAAGAACCGTAAACTTCAGATAGGGAAAAGTTATACATCGCCTGATTTTAGTAGCCATACGGTTTTAACAGATGATATTTTTACATATATTGATTTTTATTTTTCGAGCCATAAAAAAGCAATGAAATATCGTAATCCAGCTACCTCGAAAATAAAATATGGCGATGAAAAGAAATACCACTATTCGTTTTATTGGAAACAAGCAATGTCATTTTATAAAGCTGCGAAAACATTGCCGATGGAATCAGTTCCATTGGTATCATATTATTCAATGCTAAATGCAGTAAAAGCATTCCTGGCGTTTAAATGCGATTACATTGAGGATTTTGTAGAACATTTTTCAAGACATGGACTATTTGAAAATACTGTTATTTCTGGAAATGAACTTTCAACTATACATGTGGGGCATCAAAATAAAGGTGTTTTTGTTTTGTTTGGAAGAATGCTTGAGCAGAACTTTGATACTATTTGGGCAGGTGGAAAACCAAATACAGTTACATTAAAGAAATTATTATATAATTTAGCATTTATTCATCGTGCCTATATAACTACATATAACACACCAAGAGGAGCAAGAGTACCTGAATTATTTATACCTGTTAAGACAACACAAGCTCCGTGCTACTACAAGGGAAATGATAGTAATCTGTATTTAAAATTTGAAATAGACCATTCTTTATTTGGAGTTGCACCTGTTTCAATTCCGGTTGCGTATGCAAACAGTATATCTTCAAAATTTAAAATTGCTGATGATAACAATTTTGTCTTACAAAGTGTTAATGGGGCAAAAAGAAATCAAGATAGTTTATCATCAGAGTTTAAAGCCGAAAATGATGAATTAAGGCGAGAGTTTCAATACATTCGTTCGAGCAAGAAGTTGTGGTACTTGAAAAGAACAGCATTGAATCATCCAGAGGTTATGAATCTTAATAGTATGTTAATTATTATGGCAGCTATGCATAGGGTTAGTGAAATTGTTCGATATAAACCTGAGCAAATGGCACATTTGTTAAATTCAAAGGAGAATTGGTTGCTGCATGAATTTTTAACATTGGCATTAGATCAATTTATTGATGAATTAGCCGCAGAGATTACAGGGCAAGATATAATGTGTACAGGAGTAAAGTAGGAGATACCATGGCAGAACTAAACTTAAAACAGATTACAGACAAATTAAATAGTGAGTTTGCAAGTGATGTCCGTAAACTTGTGTTTTGGTATGATGCCAATGCGGAGTTTCAAGAGGATATTGACAGCATAGAACTGGAAAATGCAAAGGTTCTGCATCTTGAACCGGACAACCAGTTCTATATCAAATACTTTTTGGAACGTGAGGATACGACAACCAATTATCTTGTTTACGCTCCGTTTGCAAAACCCAATATAAGGGACAACCATCTTGCTGATACAATCCGATATTCCAAAGAATTTTTTGCTGACCGAGCTTCTCTGCTTACACTTGATTTGGGCATTGATGAACGATACAAACCTGTTATTCAACATTATATTAAATTTTTTGCAAATAAAGACAGAACGCAGAAGTTCTATGATTTGGAAATAGAGAATTTCAACAGAAGTACGATAGAAGTTGCTCTGATGAGCGTGCTTTGCAAGGATAAGACCGCTTCTTTTGAAGAAGTGTTGCGTTCAATTTTAACAGATGATGGATTGCAGGATAACAAATATCTGGCAGAATTTGAAAAGTATGATTTGCTTTCTGCGTTCTGGCAGCAGGCAGATGTGGCATTTGGATATAACGACCCGAAGCCAACACTTGAAAAACTGGTTATTACGATGTTTGTTACTTATGCAGCTAAGAGTATTCATACGGATATGCCACAGGCTTGGAAACCATTTATTTCTTATAAATTTGGTAATATCATTGCATTTATGGATAACCTGATGAACAGCTATCTGTATGGTACTCGTTTTGATGAGATTTCAGAGATTATCTATAATGCAATCAACGGTAGAAATTATCTTGAGAAGATGGAAGTGGAAACACTTGTAGATTGTAATATCTTTGCGGGTGTTGATGAGCTTCTAATTAGCTGGATTACCGGCAGGCTTGAAAATGAGGATATAGGAGCAAGGCTTAATGGAAAGACCATTCCAGAACTTTGTGTAGAACGCAGGAAGCAACACTTTGGGAAGAATTTCCGCAGTGAGTATTTCATTCTTCAGAATGTGTTTGATATGATTGCTGAAGGCAAGTATCAGCCAGTCAGCGGTATCAAAAACTTGGTTAAGGAATATACGGAGTCAACTTATAAGATTGACCGTTATTATAGATACTTCTATTTTTACTTTGATAAATTGGAAGACACCACACAGTTTGAAAAAATCAGGGAACTAGTTGAGAATATCTATACCAATGAGTATCTGAACCGGATTACAGTGAACTGGAATAATGAACTTGCAGACGCAGACGGAGAAACCGGACTCATTATGCAGAGAGATTTTTTTGCAAGACATATCAATTACTCAAAGGACAGAGTAGTAGTTATTATATCTGATGCACTCCGTTATGAGGTTGCACATACGCTGTTTGAAAAAATGCAGGCAGATGAGAAGTGCAATGCTTCTATCGGAGCAATGCAAGGTGTTCTTCCGTCTTATACACCGTTAGGTATGGCTTCATTACTTCCACATAAGACGATTGAATACAGTCCGTCTTATGATGTACTGGTGGATGGAAAAGCGTGCAGTTCCACAGAGCAGAGAGAATCTATTCTGAGAGAGTATAAAGTAAACAGTAAATGCGTACAGTTTGACTCAATGAAAACAATGAAACAGGCAGACCTTCGTTCTATCTTTACCGGACAGGATGTTGTGTACATCTATCATAATCAGATAGATGCCCGTGGAGATAAAGCGGCTTCTGAAAATGAAGTTTTTAACGCTTGTGAAGAAGCAATCGACGAGATTTATACTTTGATAAAGAGGATTGCATCACAGGCAAATACTTATCATTTTATTGTGACAGCAGACCACGGATTTATTTATAAGCGAGATAAAATTCAGTCAACGGATAAGATTGCCGGAACTGCTTCAAAATCAAACAGTGTTGGACAGCGTTATTGTATATCTGCCGAAGAAATTAAGGCAGACGGTGTTTGTCATACAACAGTTGGTAAGGTACTTGGCAATGATGATGAACGTATTGTATCGTTCCCGCTTGCTTCGGATATTTTCAAGGTTGCAGGAGCAGGACAGAACTATGTTCACGGTGGTTGCTCTCCGCAGGAGATGCTTGTACCAATGATTGATGTGAAGGTAGATAAGGGCAAAAAGGAAACAAGCCTTGCAGAAATTGCTCTTGTAAGTCTGACTTCAAAGATTACAAACCTTATCACAACACTGGATTTTGTTCAGACAGAGCCGGTAAGTGATGTTGTGAAAGAAACAAGTTACCGAGTATATTTCATTTCTGAGAATAATGAGAAGATTTCTAATGAGAATATCGTTATTGCGGATAAGAAAGATAAAGATACGACAAAGCGTATGTTCAGACTCCGCTTTAACTTTAAGAATAAGAAATACGATAAATCACAGAAATATTACTTGGTTGCTCATGACGATAAGAACGATATAGAAGTTCTTCGTCACGAGATTATTATGGATATTGCATTTGCCGATGATTTTGGCTTTTTCGGGTAATATCTGAAAAGGGGGTATCTCCTTATGGGAAGATGGGGCTTTTCTGATGCCTTAGCCTTTGCAGTTGCAATGACTGTTCGGGATATGAGCAGAGAAAAAGAGAAGAGACTGATTAAAACGCAGAAGTTTTATCAAGAATGTTATGAAAGAATTGCCAATGACAGCGAACAGGCATTCAATATTGTATCAAAGGTTGTAAAAAAGGCGTCACGCCGATATATTCCGAATGAGATAGCCTCAGGCAGTATCTACCTTGCGTTGTATGCTTTTGCTCTTGTCATTGAAAGACAGGGCAGAGTGACAAAAGAGCAGAGTAAAATCATTAGGATTTACTTTGATGATATGAGTTTTCCGTTTTCGGAGAGTGCGTATTTAAGTGCAGCGAGAACCGGAGGAGAGATTGGCAATTTGCGAAATGTTATATCTATAAGCAAGAACTATGCAGGTAGTTTTTGGGTCAACTTCTTCCGGGCATTATACAAATCGGGAACGCAAAAAGATTTGCAGGATATGATTGATTATACGACTTCTATCATTATGCGTTTTTCGATTCTTGGAAATCCTGACAGCAACATTTCAAATGCAATCTGTCAGAACTTTATTGACAGTGTAAATTATCAGATTAACCAAGTGTGTGAGATTTCCATTAAGGAAGTGGACTGGCTTGGTGTGATACCGATAGAAGATCGATTAGAAGAAATGAAGTTTTTCTATGAGGATTTGATTGAGAGGTCGAATATTACGAACGATATTTCAAAGGAAGAACTTCTTCCATATTTGGAACTCCAGATTTTGAATTGTATCTGCGATGTTGTAATGATGACGAAACAGCCAAAGTCCATGAAGCTGCGAATGATGAATGATGCAGTCAGACTTTCGGGCATACATACTGGTATAACACCGGAGCAATATGTAAGAGAGATTGCAAATAACACGGAAATGGGGCAGTTTTATAAAACAATGTTCTCATCAGGTAATCCATTAGGCTCATTCTGGCTTGTGATTTTTACAATGGGTGGACAGCTATATGGGACAGACGCAACAGATGAACCAATAGCAATTGTAAATAACATTTTTTCTATCTTGATTCAGATTAAGAATTATCTTGATGAAAAGTATAACTTCTTAGGAAAAGACAGCATAGCGAAAGATTATATGTTGCATATCATCGAGCAGCTTGCCGATAAGTGCAATGAGGAGGATTAGATTATAATGGATAACATTGAAAAAGATATAGCTCAGGGCTATGCCGATTTTGCAGATGATGAAGGAAGCACAGCAGTAGGTACAGAGGAAAATATCGCAGCAGAAAACAGCACATCGTTTAGCTTTGAAGAAACTTCCGACTTTTCTGAGATGAGTGATATAAACAAGAAACTCCGTACTTATTTTGATGGTAAGATTGTCCGTAAGGATTTGACGAAATCAATCAAAGAGGGTGCAAATGTTCCGGTTTATGTGCTTGAATTTTTGCTTGGACAGTATTGCAGTTCTGATGACCCGTCTATCATTGAGGAAGGCGTGGCGAATGTGAAAAGAATACTGGCAGACAACTATGTACGACCAGACGAAGCACAGAAAATCCTTTCCTTGCTCCGACAGAGAGGAAGTCACACAGTCATTGATAAGATTACGGTCAATCTGAATATTAAGAAAGATACTTATGAAGCAGAGTTTTCTAACCTTGGAATTAAGGCAATTCCGATTAGCGAAGATTATCCGAGTAAATTTGACCGTCTGCTTTGTGGTGGTATCTGGTGTATTGTTCAGCTTGAGTATGAATACATAGAGGAAGATAAGAATGCTTCACCTATTCATATCCGTAAACTTACACCGATTCAGATGCCACATGTTGACATAAATGAACTGAAGCAAGGTAGAAAAGCATTTACAAAAGATGAATGGATAAGCGTAATGCTCCGCTCTATCGGTATGGAACCGGATACACTGACCGAAAGAGAAAAGTGGTTGCTTCTTGCCCGTATGTTACCGCTTGTAGAAAATAATTTTAACTTATGCGAACTCGGACCGAGAAGTACAGGTAAATCTCATTTGTATAAAGAAATTTCACCGAACAGTATTCTTGTTTCCGGTGGTCAGACGACGGTTGCCAATCTGTTCTACAATATGGCAAGAAAGACAGTTGGTCTTGTCGGTTTGTGGGATTGTGTTGCTTTTGATGAGGTTGCAGGTATCAATTTTAAGGATAAAGACGGTATCCAGATAATGAAAGATTATATGGCTTCCGGTTCTTTTGCACGAGGAAAAGAGGAGAAATCTGCTTCTGCATCAATGGTATTTGTGGGTAATATTAACCAGAGTGTTGATGTGCTGTTGAAAACATCAAGTCTGTTTGCTCCGTTCCCGCCGGAAATGGGAACAGATACAGCATTCCTTGACCGTATGCACTGCTATATTCCGGGTTGGGAAATTCCGAAGTTCAGACCGCAGCATTTTACAAATGATTATGGATTTATCAGTGATTATCTTGCAGAGTTTATCAGAGAACTTCGTAAAGAACAGTATGGAGATGCACTTGATAAATATTTCTGTCTTGGAAAGAACTTAAATCAGCGTGATACGATTGCAGTCAGAAAGATGGTTGGTGGATTTATCAAGTTGCTTTATCCTGATGGAGAATATACAAAAGAAGAACTGGAAGAAGTTTTGAAGATTTCTCTTGAAATGCGTCGCAGAGTAAAAGAGCAGTTGAAGAAACTTGGCGGTATGGAGTTCTATGATGTTAATTTCTCATACATTGATAATGAAACATTTGAGGAATTCTATGTATCCGTACCGGAGCAAGGCGGCGGAAAGCTGATTCCGGAAGGAATGTGCAATCCGGGACAAGTCTATACAGTTGCTCGGGGCAAAACAGGTATGCTTGGAGTATTTCGACTGGAATCTCAGATGATGCCGGGTAATGGAAAATTTGAGCGTTCTGGTCTTGGCTCTGATGGAAAATGCAAAGAAGCAACAAATACAGCATTTAACTTCCTGAAAGCAAATTCTAATCGTATCAGTGGCTCTATCAGTACAACGACAAAAGATTATATCATCAATTACCAAGACCTGCAGGGCATTGGTATGACAGATAAATTGGCATTGCCTACATTGATTGCATTAGCCTCAGTTGCACTGGGAAAACCTGTTGCAAGCAGTCTTGCAGTTCTTGGAGAAATCAGTATCGCCGGAACACTTATCAAAGTTGATGAGCTTGCAAACAGCTTGCAGGTATGCTTGGACAGCGGAGCAAAGAAAGTCTTGTTGCCTATCGTATCAGCGGCAGACATCGGAGCAGTTCCATCAGATTTAATTGGTTGCTTTAATCTGATTTTTTATTCCAGTGCGGAAGATGCGGTTTATAAGGCATTGGGTGTTGAATAAAAAGTGAGGGCGTTTTATTGAAAGAGGCAGAAAATAAAACAGAAATTATATTAGCACAATGGCAAACTTGCGTTGAAATGGCAAACTCAGTTAGTCAACGTAGAGATGCAATGAATAATATTTTTATTACATTGAATTTAGCGATAATTGCAGCGGTTTCAATAACATGGAATATAAAATCTTTGTTTATCCTTGTAGCAGGAATTGTTGTTTGTGTCATTTGGTTATTGTTTATTAGAAATTATAAGTTGCTTAATGCAGAAAAGTTCAATGTGATAAATACCATTGAAAAGAAACTGCCAGTAAAGCCATTTAATGATGAATGGGAAAAGCTGAAAAACAATAAAAAATATAAAGATGGTACTAAGCTGGAAAAAACACTTCCGATAATGTTTATCATTTTGTATGGAGTTGCTGTTGTTACTATTATTGTCATGAAACTTTGTGAAAAAGGAGAGATTATATGACATACAATTTATTTATTAGTCACTCTTGGAATTATTCAAATGCATATAATGATTTGATTAGATTGCTTGATTCAAAAGCTTATTTTAATTATAAGAATTATTCAGTTCCTAAAGATGACCCTATACATAATGCACCATATGATTATCAATTAAAGGCTGCTATCCGAAATCAAATGCAGTACGCAAGTTGTGTTTTGATTCTTGCAGGCGTTTATTCAACTTATAGCAAATGGATAAATATTGAGATTCAACTGGCACAAGAGATGGGAAAGAAAATCATTGCAATTGAGCCGTGGGCTTCTGAAAGAACATCACTGGTTGTAAAAAGAGCTGCAAATGACATTGTAAAATGGAATACGGACGCTATTGTAAGAGCAATTAGAGGATATTAAACTGGAAAATGATATTTCCGAATAAACAATTAGGTTATGAGAAAATTATGGTTGCTAAGGAGAATTACAATACATATTAGAAGTTTGGAAAGGGCAGGCTATGGAAACAAAGCCAAGAATTTTATACCTACAAAAGATTTTACTGGAAAGAACCGATGAAGAAAATCCTCTTTCCACAACACAGTTAATCAATATATTGAATGATGAATACGGAATATCTGCACATAGAACGACGGTCACAAAAGACATTGTAGCACTTCAGGAGTTTGGAATGGATATTGTTACTATCCATTCTACTCAGAGCAAATACTTTGTAGCCAGTCGCAAGTTTGAATTGCCGGAACTGAAACTGCTGATAGATGCAGTGGAGTCATCGAAGTTTATTACAAAGAAGAAAAGCAAAACGCTGATTGAGAAGATACATACGATGACCAGTCCGGGGCAGGTGGCAAAGTTGAAGCGTAATAACTATGTGGTCAATCGAATTAAGCCGGATAATGAGCAGATATATTATATCATTGACGCTATAAACGATGCCATCAATACAGGTAAACAGATTTCTTTTCAGTATTATGATTATACCGGATTAAAGAAAAAGGTTCTGAAGAACAAGGGCGAAGTGTATAAGCTCAGCCCGTATAAACTTCTCTGGTGTGGGGACTATTATTATGTTCTCGGATATTCAGAGAAGAAAAGCAAGGTTATCAATTTCAGGGTAGACCGTATTGCTTCCAAGCCGGAGATATTGGATAAAGATATTATTCCTATGCCGGATGATTTTGATATTGAGAATTACACAAAGGAAGTATTCTTTATGTTCTCAGGCGAGAAAGTCCTTGTAGATTTACGGTGTGATAACAGTCTGATGAAAACAATGGTTGACCGTTTCGGAGAAGATGTGACAACCCTTGCGTATGATATGACGTCTTTCAGAGTACAGACCGAAGTATCAGCAAGTCCTACCTTTTTCGGTTGGGTGTTTGGATTTAATGGCAAGGTACAGATACTTGCACCGGAAAGCTTGAAAGAGCAATACAGACAAATGCTTACAAAAGCTACTGAAGATATGAAAGAGAATGAATAGTGCAGATTTGCATTTATGTAGATGGTCTGCATAAAGCGTAAAGTCAATATTAAAGAATGGAGAGGTGTTAGCAAATTGCGACACCTCTTTTCTTTTGCGAAAAACCTACTTGAAAAATTTTTCGTATCAGGTATAATAAAACTATCGAAAGCAGAGTGCTTCCGATAGAAAAGAAAGTGAGGTGCAGGTATGAGAAGCAAGAGTCCTGAACTTATGAGTGAGATAAAAAAGTATATCGAGGATTATTACCTGCAAAACAGACAATCCCCATCGACTACAAAGATTGCTGAAGCGGTTGGTATTGCCAGAGGTACAGCATATAAATACTTGGTAGAGATGGCTGAGAAGAATATGATTGAGTATGACGGGCAGGAGATTCGTACCAATGTGACCCGTAAGTACAGTGGCGAACAGACACAGACACCGATTGTAGGTTCTATTCCTTGTGGCAGTCCTCAGTATGAGGAAGAAAATATTGAAGAATATGTATCACTTCCTACTGCTATTTTCGGCAAAGGAGATTTCTTTATATTAAGAGCAAGCGGTCAGTCTATGATTGAAGCAGGGATTGATGACGGCGACCTTGTGGTTGTTAAAAAGCAAGTAGAAGCCAATGATGGCGATATAGTAGTTGCCCTTGTGGATAATCAGAATACATTGAAACGTTACTTCCGAGATGATGAGAATAAGAAAATCATTCTCCATCCGGAAAATAAGAAGATGAAAGACATCATTGTAGATGAGTGCTGCATTCAGGGTGTGGCTTGTCACATCATCAAAGAACTATAACAGAGGACAGACGAATGAGAACACTTGAAGGAATTCGCTATCTAATCAATTTGGATAGTGCGGAAATACAACAGAACTTTGCCGGAGGAGTTGCACCGCCGGACAAGGTGGAGTCGGAGGTGGACACAACTTGAGTATTTATATGTCAAGAGCCGAGTTGGAAGAAATCAGCGAAGGCTTGATAACAGCTTATGCTAATAAGTTTAGCAATCGAGTGATTCAATCCATCGACATAGAACATTTCATTACAGAATTTCTTATGTTACGAATTGAATACGCTTCTTTCGCAGAAGATGATGCAGGCAGGATTGGCTTTCTGGCAGATGGAGCAACACCACTGCTGGTACATCAGGACGGAAAAATTATTCCCTTTGTTTTCCCAAAAGATACCATCGTACTTGATAAATTTCTTCTTGCCGAAAAGGAGCAGGGACGTCGCAGGTTTACAATGGCACACGAAGCGTCACATCATATCTTGAGTAAGATGTATGCAATGCCGAGTGAAGGACGCTTTCATACAGAGTATGACAGTGAGCGTAGTTATTCCAAAGAGGAACTGGCTCAGATGTTTGCGTCTGTTGAATGGCAGGCAGATACAATGGGAGCTTCGCTTCTTATGCCGAGAAGAATTATTGAAAATGCCTTGGCGAAATATAATCAGTCAAATCCGATAAAAGTTTATGGCGATAATACCATTACTTCAAAGGATAAAGCAGTTATCCGCAGAATGGCAGCTTATATCGGAGTATCTTATACAGCCTTGGTTATCAGATTGAGAGATATGGGACTATTTGAGTATCACAATATCCTTGAGTACATTTCCAATGAGCTAAATCTGGGAGGTGTTTCACAATGAGGTTACAGACTCAGGTAGCACCTGAAATACAAAAGAGATTGCTTCTGTCAAGAGTAGAAGCAGAAAGTCTGAAAGAGCGAGATATTCTCTGCCCGACTTGTGGGTTCAGGATACAAAGAGTTTTTTCAGACGCAACCGGACATTTGAGTGTGAAGTGTCAGAAATGCAAGAATGTCCATATCTTAAATCTCGCTTACTTCCGCAGAATCCGTAGGAATGGATATGGCAGGAATTGCAGGCAATGAGGATTACAAGTAAATATCGAAACGATTTCTAATCGAGTAAGCGGAGATAAGTAATTTATTTGCTAAACTACCAAGCACCGTACGAAGCCGGATAAGTGAAGAATAGAAGTATTCTTTGCTGTCCAGATTCGACGGTGCTTTTTTGTTGCTGTTTTATTCGATTATGCTTCGTGCAGTATTAGGTCTTTCCCCTTACTTGGGAAAGGACTTTTATGTTTTATAACGCATGGCAGTGCCAGATAGCTGAGTACCCGTAATCTCCGAATTTTCTATATAAAAAAGCAATTTTAGAAAATTCAGAGGAGATTACGAAAATGACAAACAAACTTACATTAACAGAACAAGAAGAATTATTTGCAAAAGATTGTAAACTGATAAATCTTAAATACGAATATAACGGTTATACCGGAGATGAAAGATGGGCGATTATTACGGAATTGTCTGTAAAAGAGCTTTGGGAGAAGTATCCACTTGTTATAGAAAGATATTCTCCGTTTGTTCATCTTTCCATTGCTCAGGGAGAGGTAATTGACGATGCAAATCGAAATGAGGACAAGTATGCAAAGAGAAGCAGTCGCACACTTGACTGCTATGGATATGACGATGAAATGTCTTCACAGTTCCATAAAGAGCTTGCCATTATGTTTGACGACCCATTTGAAAGAGCAGAGGAAGAAAGACTTGAACTGGAAAGAGAAGAATTACGCCAGTGTGAAATCAGGAAAGCAAGAATAGCACTTTCAATGTTGCAGCCACTTCAAAGGGAACGCCTTGTGAAGAATGTGTGCTGCGGTCTGAGTTCCAGAGCGATTGCAAAGCAGGAGGGCGTATATTACAGCTCCGTGGATAAGTCTATTGCTGGGGCAAAGAAAAACTTTATCAAATTTTATGAAAATCTCTGATTTTGGGTGTGCATTTCAGACCCCTTTGTCCAAATGAGTGAAGGGGTTATTTCATTCCGGATACGAATGACACTTTAAAAATTAGATTCTTGTGAGGTTATGTATATGAAAGAAAAAATGATTTGTCGTGGGGATTTATTCTACTATGACTTTGGAGATAACAGTGGTTCAGTACAAAGCGGAGAGCGTCCGGTGCTTGTCATTCAGGCGGACGATTATAACCAGAACGCTCCGACGATTATTGTTGCAGCGGTTACAAGTGTAATCAAGAAAAGATATTTGCCATCGCACATTATTCTTGGCGAGGAGTTTGGACTGAAGAAACCGTCAATGGTTCTTCTGGAACAGATTCGGACAGTCAATAGAGAGGATTTGCGTGAATATATAGGTACGGTAGATGACGACAAACTTTTCAGGCAGATAAACGCAACTTTGAAAAAGACTTTTGGACTTTGGGTTTACAAGCCGGAGGGGAAAGAAAATATTCGCTGTCTATGCTCGAAGTGCCTGAATGATTACATTCACAATCCGGACTATATTGTAAGGCGACTCGACCCATTTGCAAAGCGGAAAGATAGATGTGATAAGTGTGACGGGTATGGTTGGGATTATGTTGTTACCGACAGATATTCATCAAAGAAAGAAAAGAGGGGGAGAAATGACAGAAAATAAAATCATTATTCCTATCTGGGAAAAGTCAAATCTTACAGTAGAAGAAGCCGCAGCATATTGTGGCATTGGCTCAAAGAAATTGCGTGAGATGTCGGACGCAGAGTTTTGTCCATTTGTCCTTTGGAATGGCAGTAAGCGGCTGATAAAACGGAAAAAGTTAGATGAGTACCTTGAAAATATGTATTCCGTTTAACCGGATTGTCAAGTGTGCGATGAGTTAATTCGCATAGTAGGCTCATCGTTACATTTGAATTATTATAAGGGCAGAAATTGATAAGGAGGTGCTTCGATAGTGGGAATTTCAGATAAAACTATGAAAAAGAAATATGATGTGCCGATATGGCATAAGACAAATCTTACGATTGATGAGGCGGTTGAGTATTCGGGGATAGGAAGAGAAAGACTTAGAAAGTTGACAAGCCAAGCAGATTGCCCGTTTGTTCTTCATATAGGCAAACGCCGAATGATAAAGAGGAGGATTTTCGATGAGTATATTGAAAAACTTGATGAACTCAAATGATTATGAAAGGCTGATTATAGAAATAAAAGCATATCAGAAAAAAATCATTGGTAATAAGGAAGAAGAACCGATTTGGGAGAAGAAGTGGCTGACAATCGAAGAAGCTGCCGCATATTCCGGTATAGGCAGAACCAAACTTCGTGAGTTGTCAAACAAAGCCGGATGTCCTTTTGCAATATGGATGGGCAATAAAATCCATATTGTAAGAGGACGGCTTGATAAATACATTGAGAAGCAATTCAGAATTTAATTGAGAGGAATGAAAAAATGGCTGCAAAAAGAAAAGATAAGGCGAGGGTTGTTCTAAGAACCGTTCAGAGGAAAGACGGTATATATCAGTTTAGTTGGATGGACAGTCAGATGAAAAGGCGTTTTGTCTATGCGAGAACCTTAGATGACCTGCGAGAAAAAGAAAAGCATATTCAGAAAGATAAATGCGATGGTATCAAGACGGAAGCAAGATACACCACGCTTGATGAATTGTTTGCACTTTGGCTTACATTAAAGAGGGGGCTGAAGAACAATACATTCGAGAATTACAAGTATATGTATAATACATTTGTGAAGCCTGTGATTGGGAACAGAAAAATTTTTACTCTGAAAAAGTCGGATATAAAGAAGTATTACAATTATCTTGCCGATGAAAGAAATTTAAAGGCATCCACGATTGATAATATCCATACGGTTCTTCATCAGGTCTTGCAGATTGCGGTAGACGATGATTTTATCAGGAATAATCCATCTGATAAGGTGCTTAGGGAACTAAAAAAATCACATTGCTTCCAGACGGAAAAGAGAAGGGCATTGACAAGACCAGAGCAGGAGTTATTCTTGAATTATTTGAAAACACATCCTGTATATGAACATTGGTATCCGGTATTTGCTGTTATGATTGGGACAGGACTTCGTGTAGGAGAAGTCACAGGGTTGAGATGGTGCGATGTAGACATAGAAAGCGGAATGATTGATGTAAATCATACTCTTGTATATTATGACCATAGAACTGAGGGGAGTAAAAGAGGTTGCTACTTTAATGTGAATACGACGAAAACTCCTGCAAGTATGAGGCAAGTTCCTATGCTCGACTTTGTAAGGGAAGCATTTGAAATCGAAAAACAAAAGCAGAAAGACTTAGGTATTCACTGCGAAGTAACGATTGACGGATACACAGATTTTATCTTCATCAATCGTTTTGGTCAGGCACAGCATCAAGCGACACTCAACAAAGCAATACGCCGTATTATTCGTGACTGTAATGATGAGCAGTTCATGAAGACTGATGAGCCAGAAGTTTTGCTTCCGCATTTTAGCTGCCATTCGCTCAGACATACATTTACGACAAGAATGTGTGAAGCAGGCGTGAATATTAAGGTGATTCAAGATACACTTGGACATACCGATATATCAACCACGCTGAATATCTACACCGATGTAACAAAAGAATTGAAAACAGCAGAGTTCAAAGGGTTAGATACTTATTTCAAATCATAAACAGGCACACTATATATGGAAAGAGAACATACGGAATAAGGTATGTTCTTTTTTGTTGAATGAAAAGAAAAATGTTCGAATATTGCAAAAATTATCCGAAAGAATTATCATAGATTATGCAAGACAAGACATTGTTATGCTGTCTAATATCATGATTCTATTGTGGAAATGGTTTATCTACGATAGAATACAAAGATATCTGATAAGTGAGAGGGTGATATTTTGAATGAAATAGTTGTGAATACATACGATGAATATTTAAGCATAATAGACAAATATAATAGAAATAATGATTTGCCTCGTAACACGCAGATGGGAATGTTACAGACTTTTTATAGGGGGCAGTCGAATAAAAACTGGATAATTGAACCTAGTATAAATCGTTCGGGCAAAAGAGAACGAGATATATTGGGAGATATTAAAATAAATGCTGGTGAATCGTTGTTTCAAGTTATGGCTAGGGTTCAACATTATAAAGAAGCAAAAACAAGGGAAAAAGTAGGAACAAGGCTAATTGATTTTACGAAGTCAGTAGATGTTGCATTATATTTTGCTTGTTGTGAAGAAGATAACGATGGAGCGGTTTTTGTGCAAAGTATTGTTCCGCACAAAGAGGAATGGTATACAGTTCATATCCTATTAGAGATAGCCAATTTGGAAAGCGAGAAAGTAAATGTAAGGGAGCTGACAGACATTCTTTGGTCTAAATATAGCCTGTTTTCTGAGAGATTTGAGGATAAGGGTATGGTAGACAATGCTATAACGGCATTGATAGATTTTGGAATAATGATTATACCTGAAAAGGAAACGTTAATTCAAAATAAAAGAATGTGTGCCCAAGAGGGATGCTTATGGATATGTGGGAATAGGTTGGATGACAGGAATCAAATTAGGACAAGTCTGACTTCTAAAAGTATGTATTTCTATCCTAATGATTATTGTGTTCCTGAATGGTTTTGCGATCATAGAGATTTGCTGAAAATAGTTATTCCAAAAAGGAAGAAGGAAGAATTTCTGTGCAAGTTATCAGATAAAAACATTTCAAGGGAGAGTTTATTTCCGGATTGATTAAAGGATATTGCTGTTGCTATATGACTGTGGATGATATTAGAAGTATGACAATAGTTGATTATGAAAAAACATTAGAAAGCCCTTTGATGAAGAATGGTATGAAATGGTTAGTTCTATTAATTGTTAGTTGACCTAAAACAAATATACTTTCGTTTTAGGAAACAGTGTTAATAATGATACATATTTCGGATTTACATCATTTACATCAAATCTTACATCACTCCCCCGCCAACTTACGCTAAGTTAGGCTAAGATACGAATGATTGAGATTTTGAAAATTACAAGTTTTTAAGACTTCAATATGGACTTGGGCGAGTATGAAAGAATCGAGAAAAAAGTCCCGACGATGAAGAGTCTGGATAAATAAAATAGTAAGCATATATTTTACCGGCACTTTTGAGAGACGATATACTCCGAGGTGCCGGATTTTTTGTCCTGCAGGGAAGCTGTTCGGGCCGCACTGCGGGATAAAAGGTACAGATAGGAGGATACAATGGCATTAGAATCCTTTAAAAACATCAGGATCAACAGAGAGGACATGCTCGCCCTTACGAGACGCATGAATGTAAAGCGTACTTCCATCACGCGGATCGCGGGCGCATATATTGATTCAGACGGATTTATCGATGGGACATTCAACACAAGTTTCCTGAAACTGTCTCCGGCAGAGCGGACAAGGAATCTGGCGATCGCGAAGGCGGTCCCCTTTGCAGAGACGAACAGCAGTCTGAAGCGTTATGTTATACCGGAGTGCGGTGACAGTCTGAGGCAGCTGCTGATGGGAGTGCGGGCGTCAGGGCTGAAAAATGATGCGCTTCTGGATGTATTCTATGACATTATTGCGCAGCGGTATCGGCCGGGACATGAGTACGGAGTGTTCCTTTTCCATGACCGCTATGATATTCCGGCGAAGGCGGCGGATCATGAGCGGCTTGGGGAGTCGGAACGGGTTTTTGAATACCTGATCTGCTCGGTGTGTCCGGTCAGCGGAGACTATGACGCGGGAGAAACGGAATGCGGATTCCTGTTTCCGGCGTATGCAGAGGGCGGAGCCTTGACAAACTGTATTGATCTCTATCAGGAGGACAGGATCGGCTGCCTTTTCTGAATGAGAAATATTCTTTCTATAATATTCCTTGACATTTAAATCTTACACGTGTAATATAATGATATTACACGTGTAAGACAAAACCCGTCGTACGGGAAAATACGCATTTTATCTGTACGGGCAGCTTGATAACCGCTGGCAGGCGGTCAAAGAAGAGTGAGAAAAAAGGAACAGACTTCCGAGGAGAAGCTGTTCCTTTTTGTATTCAAAGAAGATCGTTCAGGATATTCATTGCGATCTCGGAAGCCATGGTTCCGGAAGCATCGGGACCGTCCTGGATGTTTGCCGCAAAGCAGAACACATTGGTTTCTGTCTCAAGGAACCCGATAAACCAGCCGTTGATATTCCGGTTCCCGTCAGAGCCGGTTCCGGTCTTGCCGTAAAGCTTTCCGGCGGGAGTATCGGCGACAAACATTGCGTCCCTGACTGCCTGTATATTCTCTGTGCGGAAACCCCATCTGTTCTGAAGCAGATCTGCGAGCAGTTCTGTCTGCTCAACCGGGGAGATCTTAAGCGACGATTCTGCCCAGTAGCTGCCGATCCCGCCGGACAGATCGCAGTTTCCGTAGGAGATCCGGCTGTAATAGGAAGAGAGGGTGGAATATCCCATCTGAGCGTCCAGCTCCTGGAAATACCAGTTCACAGAGTTCTGCATGGCTGTCGCCAATGTCTGGTCCTGGTTCCAGGAATCAAAGAAATATTCTGTGCCGTCCCAGGAACGGGCGGAAGAATCCGGTGAGATGAGCCCTTCTTCCAGACCGAACAGACCGCTGTAGATCTTAAAGGTGGAATCCGGGGATACCCGTTTCGTGCTCATTGCTTCATTATAGATAAGATAACTGTCACCTGTCATATCATACAGTACGAAAGTGCCTTCGCTCCCATGAAAATAGGAAGACAGGTCTGTCTCTTCTACATTTTTTCCCGCCAGGTCATAGGGAGAATTCTGTGCGGCATAGGCGGTCAGAAACGGACTGGTGGTATATACGAGGAGGACTGCCAGCAGCAGGATGCAGGCGCTTCTTACTTTCCCGGCAGGGGTTTCTGTTCTGTATTCTGCGATCTCTTTTATCCTCTGTACGATGGCAGATTTTTCGCCGCTCAGAGTAGAGAGCGGAGAGAGAAAAGCATTCTGATGCAGTTTCTCCGCGTACCGGATCAAGGTGTGCCCGTAGCTGACAGCCTGATCTCTGCCTACCGTGCGGATGACAGAGCAGTCACAGGCGATCTCGCGGTCTTTTTCCATAATCCGAAATCCGCGCCGGACAAACGGATTGAACCAGTAGACGATCTGGAGGATGCAGGCAAGATCATTCAGCGCCGCGTCTTTGTGCTTGAAGTGCTGCAGCTCATGGAGAAAGATAAAGCGTATATCCTCCTCTGCCAGCAGGACGTCCATGTCCTGTGGGATGATGATCTTTGGCCGCAGGAGGCCGTAGGATACAGGACTGGAGATGCTGCAGGAGGCGTACAGGGCAGCCTTCCTGCGGATCTTCAGTTCTCTTATGCAGGACAGGTACCGGCTGTATAAGTCCGGCTCGGTCTCGGGCGTGATCGGATAGGCCAGTTTTTTGATCCTGCGGATCTTAAGGATATGACGCAGGACCAAGGCGGCGGAGATACAGCATCCGGCGGCCCATATGGCTGTTAAAAGGATGCCTGCTGTGCGGAAGCCTCTCCCGGCGAAGGAAGACGCGAGGTCCGTCATTCCCAGCTGTACAAAAGAAGCGTCTGCCGTATTCTGGGCAGCAGGGGCGCCTGCCGGTGCGGCTGTCCCGGCAGAAAGAAGATCCAGAAACTGCTCCAGCATTCGGCCCGGGCCTGAGGGGGCGTAAGGCAGGAATGGAAGCAGCAGGGCTGCCGCAAAAACATACCAGATCCGGTACTGACTGTCAGGTGAAATATGTTTTCTCAGAATTTTTTTGAAAAACAGTAAAATTCCAAGCAGTGCTGAGAGAACAAGATTACATATTATAAAGTGGATTGAAAATGACAAAATAAATCACCTCCGGAGAGTGCTCCATCTGAATCGGAATCGACAGGCAGTGGGGGGATGTGTGCCCGCCGGCGCTCTGAGCGTATTCTTACTTGTGTAGTAATTATAGAAGAGGGGGCTGTAAAGGTCAAGGTCGGGATTGGTAAAACTGTATATCTGAAAGCGGGGAAGGCGGGAGAAAATGGCGTACAGACGGCGGAAGAAAAAGGGCAATACATTTTGATTGTCGCATATGAACAATAAAATCTTAAAAATTTCAATAAAATGCAAAAAATATTCTATGTTTTCTCGGGGTTATATGGAGTATACTGTCATTATCAATAAAAGGGCGCCGGAAAATGCGCCGAGAGAAGGAGGAAACGTATATATGAAGAAAAAAATTGTTTTATTAACGCTGGCGGCAGTACTTGCACTTTCAGCGACTGCCTGCGGCTCAGGCGGAAATAGCAGCGAGCCGTCAGATGGAGGCGATGCAAAAACAAGTGATGTAGCTAACAAGGACAAGCCTCTGGTGTGGTACAACCGTCAGCCGTCCAACAGCTCCACAGGAGAACTGGACATGACAGCTCTGAACTTCAATGATGATACATATTATGTAGGATTTGATGCAAACCAGGGTGCAGAACTGCAGGGAACAATGGTTAAAGATTACATCGAATCACACATTGATGAGATTGACCGCAACGGTGACGGCGTTATCGGATATGTTATGGCGATCGGTGATATCGGACACAACGATTCCATCGCACGTACAAGAGGCGTCCGCTCAGCACTTGGAACAGGCGTTGAGGCAGACGGAGCAATCAACAGTGAGCCGATCGGAACGAACACAGACGGATCCGCTTCCGCTGTAAAGGATGGAACACTTGAGATCAACGGAAAGACATATACAGTCCGTGAGCTTGCTTCACAGGAGATGAAGAACTCTGCAGGAGCTACATGGGATGCTGCTACAGCAGGTAATGCGATCGGAACATGGGCATCATCCTTCGGCGACCAGATCGATATCGTTGTTTCTAATAACGATGGTATGGGAATGTCAATGTTCAATTCCTGGTCAAAGGACAACGGAGTTCCGACATTCGGATATGATGCGAACAGCGACGCAGTTGCAGCTATCGCAGAAGGATACGGCGGAACGATCAGCCAGCATGCAGACGTACAGGCTTACCTGACACTCCGTGTTCTCCGTAACGCTCTTGACGGTGTAGATATCGACACAGGTATCGGCACAGAAGATGAGGCAGGAAACGTTCTGTCAGATGACGTTTATGTATACAATGAAGACGAGCGTTCTTACTACGCATTAAACGTAGCTGTAACAGCTGACAACTATCAGGATTTCACAGATTCCACAGTAGTTTGGGAGCCTGTATCCAACCAGCTGGACGAGAGCGAGCATCCGACGAAGTCAGTATGGCTTGATATTTACAATGCTTCCGATAACTTCCTTGGTTCAACATATCAGCCGCTGCTTCAGAAATATGATGACCTGCTGAACCTTGATGTTGAGTACATTGGCGGTGACGGACAGACAGAGTCCAACATTACAAACCGTCTGGGCAACCCGAGCCAGTATGACGCATTTGCGATCAATATGGTTAAGACAGACAATGCCGCTTCTTATACAGCTCTGCTTAGTCAGTGATTTTTATCAAACAGTGAGACTTGCGATTAGGGAGAAGAGATTCTCCCTAATTGCTCTCTGTAAACGATCATGTATCTGCAGAATCTGAAAATATCCACATACATATACAACAGGAGTAGAGAGTATGGCAGAAAAGAAAGATGATATCGTCTTATCGATCCGTGGTATGAGTAAGTCCTTTGGCCGGAACAGGGTTCTGGATCACATTAATCTGGATGTGAAGCGCGGAACCGTTATGGGACTTATGGGAGAGAATGGCGCCGGTAAGTCGACAATGATGAAATGTCTTTTCGGTACTTACCAGAAAGATGAAGGCAATATCTTCCTTGACGGCAGGGAAGTGAGCTTTTCCGGACCGAAAGATGCTCTTGAGAACGGAATCGCTATGGTGCATCAGGAGCTGAATCAGTGTCTGGAACGAAACGTAATTGACAATTTATTCCTAGGACGTTATCCGGTAAATTCCATGGGGATCGTCGATGAGGGACGAATGAAAAAAGAGGCGTCTGAGCTGTTCCGAAAGCTTGGAATGACTGTCAACCTCACGCAGCCCATGCGCAACATGTCTGTATCTCAGAGACAGATGTGTGAGATTGCAAAGGCAATTTCTTACAATTCAAAGGTAATCGTTCTGGATGAGCCGACTTCCTCGCTGACCGTACAGGAGGTTGACAAACTTTTTGAAATGATGAGAATGCTGAAGGAACAGGGAATCTCTCTGATCTATATTTCTCACAAGATGGATGAGATTTTTGAAATCTGTGATGAGATCTCAGTGCTTCGGGATGGAAATCTTGTCATGACCAAACGCGCGGAAGATACCAATATGAACGAATTGATCGCAGCAATGGTTGGACGTTCGCTTGACAATCGTTTTCCGCCGGTTGACAACAAACCAAAAGATGTGATTTTGTCTATCCAGCATCTGTCCACAAAGTTTGAGCCGCATCTGCAGGATATCTCCTTTGATGTACGGGAGGGCGAGATCTTCGGATTGTACGGACTGGTAGGCGCGGGAAGGACGGAACTTCTGGAAACCATCTTCGGTGTGCGCACCAGGGCGGCAGGGCGTGTCTATTTTAACAACCGCCTGATGAACTTCAACAGTGCGAAGGAAGCGATGGACCATGGATTTGCGATGATCACCGAGGAGCGGAAGGCAAACGGTCTCTTCCTGAAAGGCGATCTTACATTTAACACGACGATCGCAAATCTGAATCAGTATAAGTCGGGACCGGCACTGTCCGATGCAAAGATGGTAAAAGCCACAGCGAAAGAAATCAAGATCATGCACACGAAATGCCTGGGACCGGAAGATATGATTTCAAGCCTTTCCGGCGGTAATCAGCAGAAAGTCATTTTCGGAAAATGGCTGGAGCGGGAACCGCAGGTGTTTATGATGGATGAGCCGACCAGAGGAATCGATGTCGGTGCAAAATATGAAATCTATGAGTTGATCATCAATATGGCGAAACAGGGAAAGACGATCATCGTTGTTTCCTCTGAGATGCCGGAGATTCTGGGAATCACAAACCGTATTGGTGTTATGTCCAATGGACATCTTTCCGGAATTGTCAACACCAAAGAGACAAACCAGGAAGAACTTTTAAGGCTCAGTGCAAAATACCTATAACGAGGGAGCGTGACGGATATGGCGAATGCAAACAGTAAGATTCTTACGGCTGAGCAGGAATTAAAGCTGCGTAAGCCGATCGATGAATATGTCGGAAAAATTCAGAAACAGATTGACAGTCTGAGAGCCGACGGTACCGATAAAGTCGTTTCTATCCAGAATCAGATGGATGGAATCAGGAGAGACAAGAGCCTCACCAAAGGTGAGAAAGAAAACAGGCTTTCCGATGCCGGGAAAGAACTGGAAAAGGCAAAAGCAGTGGAGGCAAAGAACAAAGATGAGATTGCCAAGCTGATTGCCGATGCGGAGGCTTACATCAAGGCACATTTTGATGCCGAATATTATCAGCCGGTAAAAACAAGCTGCTCACTGGAAAAAGTACAGGCACAGGAAAAATATAATGCCAGAGTTACAGAACTGAAAAAGCAGCATCAGGAAACCATGGCGAAGCTTTCGGATCATCAGGAGATCAAAGATGAAAAATATGTTCAGAAAAACCGCCTGTTTGATGCGAAAATGGAACGTGACAAAGATTTCCAGCAGATCAAAGACAGAAGACACAATGCCTACAGCTATAAATATCATCTGATCGATATGCTCCGTATGTCGAAGTTCACATTCCTGGAGACGAGAGCGCAGAAGTGGGAAAACTATAAGTATACCTTTAACCGCAGAAACTTTTTGCTGCAGAATGGTCTGTATATTGCGATCCTCCTGATCTTCATTGCGCTGTGTATCATTACACCGATTGTGAAAGGATCGCCGCTTCTTACCTACAACAACGTACTGAATATCCTTCAGCAGGCTTCTCCGAGAATGTTCCTTGCCCTCGGCGTTGCGGGACTGATCCTTCTGACCGGTACGGATCTTTCCATTGGCCGTATGGTTGGTATGGGCATGACCACAGCTACCATCATTATGCATCAGGGTATCAATACAGGTTCCGTGTTCGGACATGTTTTTGACTTTACAGGAGTACCGGTTGCGGGAAGAGTGGTTCTTGCGCTGGCAGCGTGTGTGGTTCTGTGTACGTTCTTCACAACCATCGCAGGCTTTTTTACAGCCAAATTTAAAATGCACCCGTTCATTTCCACAATGGCGAACATGCTGGTAATCTTCGGACTTGTTACATACGCAACAAAAGGTGTATCCTTTGGCGCGATTGAGCCGACGATCCCGAATATGGTGATCCCGAAAATCAATGGTTTCCCGACCATTATCCTCTGGGCAGTAGCAGCAATCGTGATCGTATGGTTCATCTGGAACAAAACAACTTTCGGAAAAAATCTGTATGCGGTCGGCGGCAACCCGGAAGCAGCAGCGGTTTCCGGTATTTCCGTTTTCCGTGTAACCGTAGGCGCATTCATTCTGGCTGGTATTCTGTATGGTTTTGGTTCCTGGCTGGAGTGTGCGCGAATGGTAGGTTCCGGTTCTGCAGCTTATGGACAGGGCTGGGAGATGGATGCGATTGCGGCCTGTGTAGTCGGCGGTGTATCCTTTACCGGTGGTATCGGTAAAATTTCGGGCGTCGTAGTCGGTGTCGTTATCTTTACCGCACTTACTTATTCCCTGACCATCCTTGGTATCGATACAAACCTGCAGTTCGTATTCTCCGGAATTATCATCCTTGTGGCAGTAACACTTGACTGTCTGAAATACGTTCAGAAGAAATAGAAACAGTGATGCAAACCTGACAAAGGCGCTGCTGTGCGGAACATTCCGCACGGCGGCGTCTTTTCCTGATACCGGAGACAGCTGCCGCTCTGATATCTGCTGCCGGTTCGGGTACGGTCGTTTACATTTTTCAGGGTGTTTGATATAATACAAAACAAACGGGAAATACACAAATACGGAGAAAAGATATGGAAAAATATACGGTACTTTTGGTGGATGATGAAGAAGAAGTCATACAGGTGATCATGAAAAAAATCAACTGGGAAGGGCTCGGTTTTTCTGTGATCGGATACGCCAACAACGGCGTGAAAGCGCTTGAGATGGTGGAGGAATTCCAGCCGGATGTTGTCATGACGGATATCCGGATGCCGTATATGGACGGAATGGAATTATCCAGCCGCATCAAGACAGAATTTCCGGCGACCAAGATCCTGCTCTTCACAGGGTTCGATGAGTTTGAATACGCGAAAGAAGCCATCCATCTGGAACTGGAAGAATACATACTGAAGCCGGTCAATTCCGTGGAACTGACGAATGTGTTTACCAAACTGAAGATTAAGCTGGATCAGGAGATCAGCGAAAAACAGAACGTGGAAGAATTGCAGAAGTATTATATGGAATCGCTGCCGCTCCTGCAGGCGAATTTCTATTCTACGTTGATGGAAGGAAGGATCAAAAGAGAAGATATTCCCAAATATCTCTCCGATTATCAGATTTCCTTTACCGGATCTTTTTTCTGCTGTGTAGTTGTCCATACTTCCTCCAGACGGGTGCCGAAAAACATGAACCCGCTGCTTCTTGCCACTTCTGTACAGAAACAGGTCAAAGAGTATTTTGGGAAAAAGTGGGATGCAAAATGCTTCAGCTATCTTGGCAACACTGTGCTGATCCCGCAGCTCAGCAGTGAAAACGAGGTGTCGGAGCTGACGGATGAATGTGACCGGTTCTGCAAATACGCTGAGCGTATCATCGGTGCGGTGGTGACGGTGGGCATCGGACAGGTCTGTGAGGATATTCTGGAACTGGCACAGTCTTACAGCAGTGCGAGAGAAGCTGTCTCCTACCGGGCGATTTACGGGGCTTCAAGGGCGATCAATATCAAAGAGATCGCGCCTCAGGAGATGAGTGAATCCGGAATTGCTAATGACACAGAGTTGGCAAATCTGTTTAAGATGATCCGTGTGAGTTCCGAAAAAGAGATTGTGGAGGCAGTGGATAAGTATCTGAGCCGGATTTTTATTCCGTCGAAGTCTCTGCAGCAGCATCATATTGCCGTCATGGAACTGGTAAGCGCTTTGTATCGTTTTGCGGTGAACAACGAGATAACGATTCAGGGATTTTCCGAAGATATGGGGAATCTTTACAGCAGCCTTCTGGAACTGGAACCGGACGCCCTGAGAAAATGGTTTACGGATACCAGTCTTTCTTTCCACGAACAGCTTGTCAATGCGCGGAATAAATCTACCAAATCCTTTGTGTCGAAGGCGAAGGAATACGTTCACAATCATTATTCGGATGAAGATCTTTCGCTGGATCATATCTGCCAGGCGCTGGGGGTATCGAATTCTTACTTTTCCACGATTTTCAAGAAGGAGACGGGGAATTCGTTTATCGTATATCTGACGGAGTATCGTATGGAACAGGCTTCCCGCCTGCTGATGGAGACGAATGAAAAAAGCTATGTCATAGCAAAAAGCGTTGGTTATACGGATCCGAATTATTTCAGCTATGTCTTTAAGCGCCAGTTTGGGGTTTCGCCTTCCAAATATAGAACGGAGCATACAGAAAGTGAAAAATAAGTATGTCATAAATTTGAAAAAACTGAAGCCGAGAGGCATGCAGTCTACGGTTATGATCGCATTCTCTGTCATATCAGTTTCCATTATGCTGAT
>ERZ1643251.550-NODE-550-length-52586-cov-7.386001_pt1 | contig 52586 bp, 44 predicted proteins | sample MGYA00579261_ERZ1643251 | MGnify/ENA primary metagenome ERZ1643251 (study PRJEB29033, sample SAMEA4952267) | chicken gut metagenome | biome: Broiler Chicken; feature: Gastrointestinal Tract; material: Caecum | place: Ireland | collected 2018 | study: Broiler...
AAAACGCTGGAAACACCAGTGTTTTCAAGGGGTATAGAAATTTTAACTGAGAAAGCCGAATTTTCAAAATAATTTATTTTCTTCGCTGAGACAATTGCTGCCAATCCTGGTATTAAGCAGACGAGCAATCTTTCTCAAGCCCTTTTCTTGCAACGCCTTCATGGACCGAAGCGACTTTTCAGCTTCCATTCCCCATTTCTGCGTAAATAATGTCATGGTCTGCGGCCAATCCAGCTCTTCTATCAGATGGTGCCGGATCACAAAGGCTTCATTTTCAGACAGCGCCGCAAAGAGCCCTTCAATCGTCATTAGTTCACGTTGTAACGCCGATATTCTCGCCAGTATCTCCGGAGGGGTTTCTGCTTCCCTGCCATAATATTGTGCTTGGCGCACTCTTAACTCCATTTCTATTTCACCACGTTGCTTAAAGAGCTTTCTAACGTCTTCTTGTGTATACATTAGTCGCCCTCCTCTTCTTCCGCAGCGCAGTGCTTAGTGCGACATGAACGGCAAGGGGAAAGGTGCCTTTTTATTTCTCGGTTTTCTCGAACTGATTAGACAACTTCTCCTCCAAGTTTTCCAGTCGGTTTTGGATGTTCACGATGCCGTCTTGAATATTGCCGCTGAGCTTATCAATGGTAGCCTGATACTGTGCTTCTCGTTCTTCATTCTGTTTCAGCATCCGAAAGAACAGATAAATGTACAAGCCAGCCCAAATTCCTTGCTGGAGTGCAATTTCGATAATATTCTGCAAACTGGCGTCCATCGCTGTAATAGTCTCCTTTCTCTGGCATATCTAAGCAAGAACGGCTGTCTTCTTACTCCTCCCATATCATAATTCAAGTCAGCAAACAGAGGGAGTGCAAGAAACGGCGCTGTCCATACGTTTTTCGTGCAATTTTGACGCATTCATTGGCAACCGCCGTCTCGACGCATCATCAGAAATGCATGACCCTTTTCAATTAAAATAGTGTTTGAGGACTGACTTTTACACCGTATTTTGAATAGAATCCAAAAAACTTCAAATAATCAATTTGATAGAATCCACGCCATGTTATAGCGGCGTTTATTTTTCGTGAGGCACAAAGTAAAATTGAAACGAAGTCAATGCTATCGATAGTAATCAATGTTATAGAAGGAACCGGCACACTATTAAAGAGGAGCGTATAAGCCTTTGAAAATAGATTATCGTCGTATAGGTCGCCATTTTCGCGCCGCACGTCAGCAACAGAACTTAAAACAGAAGGATATTGCCGAATTACTTGGTGTTTCGGTCAAGACCTATAGTAACATGGAACGAGGGGCACAAGAACTAAGCCTGTACAGGATTATTCAACTCTGCCTGTTACTTAAACTAAAACCAGGCTATGTATTGGATGACTGTAGTGATGACCTGCTCGCATTGGAAACACTTCCCGAAACGGTTTGTGATGCCAAGATACAGCTTATGCTTTTGAGCCGTAAATGTTCAGACGAAACCGCACAACTGCTCAATACCATTGACCAATTGCTTTATTCGGTTTTGGAATCAAAAGGCCAAAGATAGTATATTCTCCAACAATTCATCTTCTGCAGCAAGTACACCAATGCACCTAAGGCTATACAAGAGTGAGGAATGTTAATGGATGGATTCAAAAAGCATTGAAGAAATGTACGTAAAATACTACACGGCGCTTAAGCGCTACTGCATAAAACTGGTCTCTTATAATTCTCGTTATTCAGATATTGCCGAGGACTGCGTTCAGGAGGCTTTCTATCGTGCAGTTTGCAATGCGGAAGATTTTGAATCCAGTCCGAACCAGTACGGATGGCTGGCTACTTGTTGTTCACATTATATGCTGTCTCACATACGGCAATCCAAAAAGCGCGAAGCAATTATCGGTAAAACCGTGAGTTTGGAAGCATATGGGGATGTTCCGGATCTAATGGATAATGTATTGGCTTGGATTGCTCATACAGAATATCAGGAAACGGTTGAAGAATTCATGGCGGAATTATCGCCGCTAGAACACAAAGTATTCCGTGCATATTATGAAAAAGGGTTATCCTTAAAAGAGACAGCCCAGCATACCAAACTTTCTACCACTTCTGTACGAGGAGCGCTAGATAGAATCCGAGCAAAGGGGCGCCATTTTCATCCGATGCTGCTCTTTTTTATTGGACAATGTATTTTGAGCTCGTTCAAGCACTATGTGTAGTGAAGGAAGTGGTCAATAATGAAGGATCAAAAAAAAGCCAGTATTATACAGATACTGGAGTTGATCGAATATGGAAGCATATCGCAAAACGAAGCCGTATGCCGGCTTGAAGCGCTATTGCAATCCGAAATAGATCAGAAAGACAGAGCTGCCAACATGGAATTGGTAAAAGCTTGCGAGGAATTGCTCTGGCAAATCGGTACGCAAGGAAGGTTGAAGTTTGAAGATAAGCGAAAAGAAAACCAGGCGGCATTGATGCGACGGTTAGAGCGGCATCAGTGTCTGACTACTGCTCGGCGTGTGGGAATGCGTATCGCAGCAGTAGCTGCTGCGATTTTGATTCTGATAGTTGTGGGGGATGGAATACTAAATCGGGAGTGGCTATCTGGAAGCTCTACGGATGATGAACAGCAGAGTGCTATTCAAGGGAAGATTCTAGATCCCGGCCTTGTGGGGGAAGGTGCTGCGACAGACGATGATACCACTGTGGATAGTCTGACCACAACAGACTGGGAGGACGTTGTAGATTTCCTCGGAATGGAGCCGATACTCCCAGGCTATCTGCCGGAAGGTTGGCGCGCCGATCAATACCATGCAGTCCGATTTGACGATGAACTGATTCTAAATATATCTTATATAAATGAAGACAATCCGACTGCGACAATGATATTTCTCTGGGATCATTACTTCAGCGTCGAAGGGGCCAACCTAGCGCTGGAACAAAATAAAGAAGGCGAATTGATGGAGATTAATGGCATCCGGGTATACAGGAGTTCAAATATGGAGAAGAACCGATTTGTCTGGATTGAGGGTAAGTCTGTTTACTCGCTGACTACAACATGTGATGAAAAAGAGATTGAAGCAATTATCTCTTCATTTGGGGAATAGTAGGTTATTGCAGATCAAGCCCGAATCCTACAAACTCCGTTTGGATGTGAATAGAGCGAAGTTATAGCAGGACGGCAGCAGATTCATCTGGCTGCCGTCCAGTTTGCATAATAGCATCAGTAGAAATCACAAGAGCTTTACACAAGTTGCGATTTTTTTAATTCCTATAGCTAGGAAGCATTCATTCTGAGAGCTTACAAAGTAAGCATCAATTTCTCACATCTAACGCTTCGTTTGAACAAGCATCAGCAATAACCGCCCTTCCACACTCATCGAAAGGGCCAGGCATCAGAGTAGATAGTAGATAGTATATAGCATTATCGCCTTGCAGTGTCCGTTTTTGCACGAAATATGTGCATATTGCGTTTATATTTTCACTCCCTTTAATTAGCCTCTTGCTTTACACTAAAGATGGCAGAAGGAAAGGCTGGCCAGCATACTGGATGCCATAAAATCGAAAGGAGAACTATATAATGGCAACTTATGATCGCGACGGCGTCATCGAATACGCCCAAACGTGGTGCAATTCCCACAACCCCGATTATCCCTTCTATGACGGTACCGGTGGCAATACCGACTGCGCCAATTTCGTCTCTCAGTGCATGCACGAAGGCGGCGGCGTCCCCATGAAAGACACTGCCCACACGTCAGGTGGCTATGATGTCTGGTATTACTATGGCTCCGGCAATAGAAGTTCCAGCTGGACGGGAGCTCAGAGCCTGCGCCTGTTTGTCAAGTACAATGAGGTCGGTTATCCTCGAATGCCCTACTCGTTCCTTTCCAACAGTGAGGTTGGTGAGCTTGAGAAGGGTGATCTTGTGTTCGCTCTGAACGACGATGGCACCAACAAGAGCAATCGAACCGCTGGCCACGTTGCGGTGGTCAGCCGAGTTTCTGGTTCTTCTATTTATGTGTACGCTCATAGTGAGCCCAAGGATGACGAGCTTTGGAACACGAGCTTGGATGACACGATCCTGTGCCATTTTACCGGTGAGATTCTGACGGGTGATTCCTCCACGACCCCTTCCGACTGGCAGAGTCGCTACGGAACTGCCACGTTGAGGCCCAGTAACAGCTATAACGCATATGTGAAAAATCTGCAGGAGGATCTGATCTCCATTGGCTACAGTTGTGGCTCTGCAGGTGCAGATGGCTACTTTGGCAGTAGCACAACTAGTGCTGTAAAGGCATTTCAGAGAAATACTAATGGTCTTGAGGTGGACGGCCTGGTTGGTAATGCCACCAAGCAGGCGCTATACGCAGCCGTGTTTGGTTAAATAGAAATGGGGACAGAGCAGAAAATGCTCTGTCCCTGCGTTATTCATATACAAGTTCCGGCAGTACACCGTCAAGCACATGTAGTTTTCCATCGATCACCTGGACGGTAAAGGATTCAAGCGAATTTCCAGCCGTATCAAAACAGCAAAAGGTCAGAATGCCAGAATAGCTCTGCTCTCCATCAACCGACAGGGTGTACAATCGACCGGGTCTGTATTCTGCGGATACACCAGAATAGCTTGGGTAGCCAGCCGAAATAGCTGAAAGAATGATTTGCCGCGCTTTGGGTTGCGTGCCAGAAGGAAGGAATTCATACCACACGCGCGTCTTTTTGTTGGTCTGAAGATACGTCATATAGTCGTCCGCATCCTCGGCGGCATCTTGCAATGCCAATTCTGTATATTCAGATTGGCGCTTGGCAATGTCCAAATGCAGAGCTTTCCCGAAGATTCTTTCACGGCTGGCTGCATTCTCAGCTCCATCTTCTGGCTTCTGGTAAGAAAGCAGGCGCAGCCCGTTCCCTTCCTTTTCAAAGATGAGCTTGACCGGTTTGAGTCCTCCGGCTATGCGCTCGGGCGATCCAGAAGAACAGTCAAATACGCTTCGTGCAGTATAGAGCGCCAATTCGATCTTATCATCCGACTCGTTCTGCTCCAGCACGACGCAGCCAACTGTCTGCACTTGCCCCTTTTCCCAGATGCCCAGTCCGCCGTAAATGAGGCAGACCTCTTTGGCGGCGGCAATGACGTCATCGGTTTCAAAGGTCAGATTCCATGCGTCCGGGGTGTCATACTCGGCAGATGCGGGCAAACAGCAAGCGCAACACAAGATCAGGGCGATAAGGCAAAGAATGAATCTGTGTTTCATAGGCTCCTCCTGTTGAGTGCTCTGGCAATCGTCATTCCATCTTGATGTCGAACCGGTGAATCACCATCATGTCCTGTTTGATAACCACAACAATACTGTTATTATGTAGCTTCTATTTGGATCATAGTAGTTATTTCTAATTAAACATTTAGAGCACCTCCATAATTTTCTCATACAGTTAAGCGGATGGTATAAGCTTATATACCGAATACTTAATCCTACTTAATTGACGAAGTCCATTGTGCATTTCTTGCGTGCAAGTCTTAAATATGAAAGATTTCTTGGGTGTAGCACAAAAGGAGCAATTTTTATAATTTTCGACTTTGCTATTGCGTATTCCTTCCGTGTAAGTCTCAAAATGGATAATTTGGGGTGTAATAGAAAAATGCCCAGCTCGGAGACTGGCAAGCTGGGCAAACGTTTTACTTTTTGCACTTTGCTTGTTGGTGGCCCAGCCCCCAATCCCCTGTAATGCAGAGCAAGCTCTGCGGTTGTGAAGTCTCTCTGCGACATCCTCCGCCTGGTTTGACGTTCCAAAACGAAAAAAAGCCCTATACCGATCTGCCTCAACGGACATAGATAGGTATAGGGCTGCTCTTTATCGGCCAGTCTTTTCCGGGTTCTGGTCGTGTTCACGAGTTTTTTTCTCGTTTTTGAAAGGCTTTTCCAACGCAAAATGCTCATCGGCAAGCAGCGTATCCAAGTTCTTTTTGATATGGCGCAAACTCTGCAATTCCTCGTTTCGCTGGGCCAACAGCTTACCAGTCTCTCGTTTTTGAACGAGCAGGTGGTCATATTCCTGCGATAACTCCGAGAGTGTAGGCAGCTTCCCGTCCGCTGCGCTATATACGGCCTGCGCCTGTTTGTGCGCTTCAATGGCTTCTTTGTTCTCCCGATAAAATGCAGGTGACCAGCCGGATTCCTTGTATTTCGTGTAAACATCCCGGGTTTGCCTGTAAACCAGAATCGCTTTTCTTTGAGCGCTGATCTCCTGCATCCGTCTTTGCGCCTCCCGGATCTGATCTTTCAGGCCATTCCGGCTGTCCAGCGCAAGCTGTATCTTTTGCGTAAGGTCAGCGTAGGAACCAATGTGATTCTCTTTCAGATAGATCATGGAGCTGGCCAGCGTGTCGATATTGTGTTTTTCGGCCCAGCGCTCGTATCCTTTTCCTTTCCCGGTACGCAGCTTGGCTTCAATGTCGATCAGAAGCTCAATCTGCTTTCGCGTGTATTGGGTTCTGGAACGTTTTGGAATGTGAACCCGCTGGCCGGAAAGCGATGCTTCAAGCGTTGCTTCTGTGTACTCAGGTCCCAATGTATCCAGTCGGATGAAGCGTTTCCCTCCGGGTGGTCTTATGCTGATTTGCGCCGCCCGCTTAATCCGGCATCCGGCCTCTTCCAGGAGCTGCATCAGCGCTTCAAAGCCATCCGGCCGCATTCGCAGTGCAGCATCAATCGTCATGCGCAAGATATCGCGTTGGGAGATCCCGGCATTTTCTCCCAGCCATTGATCATATGATTTCTTCCGGTACTTCTCCATTTCGGGACTGATTGCAAAAGAACGTGGCCGGTACTATAAAGCCATGCGTCAGGTTGAAACGTCCGGCAACGATATGAGCTACTTCATTGATTATTATTCTGCCATGCTATCGCGGAGCGTGGAAAGAATGAAGGAGCACTTGCTCGGTCACGTACTGACAGAAAAACGTATGCATGCCCTTCAAGCAACCGGACGCCTCAACGAACGTCAGCTGAAAGGGGCTCGGTGGTTGCTGGAAGGCAAGACGGCACAGGTTACAGTGGACGCCTGGAAGAAGAAGTTCAGGACGGCCACGGAGACGGCACGGCAGGATCTTCTGCTGCTTTGTGAGGAAGGGTTACTGGAGCGGAAAATGGAAGGCAGGAAGGCGGTATTTATCATCCAACGGAAAAAATGATACCATGTCTAAACAAACCTTCTTTTGCTTGCCGGAAGCTAATATACGTCGATAAAATAGCACGATCTTACGTCTGATTCAACAGAGCGGTAAGATCGTACTTTAGTTCATGCAATTTGTTCTTGAAAATGTGAATCTATGCTTAAAGAACAGCACCCTTCGCTAAATTTGCATAAAGCGGCGGAGGGTTGGTTGGTACAGAAAGAAATATTCCAAATTGCTGGCAAGAAAAAATGGGAATTTTTCGTATGTATATGTAAGGTGTTATCCCGCGCAGCTTCGACAGCGCTATTGACGGATATTTTGGTAATTTTCATGCTGTGCTTGGAAACACAAAAAATGCGCTGTAGAAGAACCAATGCCATGGATCGAGAAGGAGATGATCTTGTGACACGCTTAACAAAATTGTTTGCTTTCTTGCTTGTGCTGATCTTGAGCTTTCATTCGGTCATTGCCGCTGAAGCGGCTGAGCCTTTTTCCAAAGATGCACTATCCATACCCTCCCTGGATGAGGACACTGCGATCTATGCTGGAACATGGGTTGCAGATTCCGAGGAACAAGCATTTCTGCTGCTGGGAAACGAAAACGTGATGTGGCTTGCTGTTGCAACGCAAATGGAGGACGGCGCCTACCAACTCATTGCGCAAAGCAAACCGGTACTTTCTTATGAAACGTACTGTTCGGGAAGCGTTGAGATGACGGATAGGTGGGATAATGGAAGCCCTTATTTTCGGTATTCCCTTGCGCACGAAATAAATTTCTATCTGAGTGCTTCAGTTGCAGGTGATGGTACATGGATCGTTCACGGTGGAAATGTCGATTTTTATGAAGAAAACATTGATTTCAATTTTTATGCGTCCAGCTGTGAAGATTCCGGAGCCTACAGAGAGGCTTCTATACCCTACGGTGAGGATTATATGCTTGTTTATGAAACAGCTTTTCCCCAAATCGAATGGCCTATCGGCGACAATTTGAAGTTGGAGGGCTTCGACCTATCGATCATCCAAAAAGAATGTCTGGCTGCATTGGAATATCTTAAGGAGTTTGACAAAACGCACAGTTTGGGCGAGCAGGATGATACTTATAGGATTAAATGGGATATAGGGCCAATCCCAAATTCTGTGTAAACACCGTTAGGGAGAGAATAGAGCGAAGTGATAACAGGGCGGCACAGGGTGAATCCGTTTGCTGACTTGTTTGCATCATAACGCAGCCGGGGGATGGATATCAAGGACGGTGAAGCCGTTCATCTTGCCATTGATATCCGGCCACAGTGGTGTTATTCGGGCATGCGCTCGGCAAAGTAGATGTCCAACTTTGCGTGGATTAGATTCAAGTCCTGTTGTCGTCCGCTCCACTTTTTCGTGATGTCCATCATGGCCAAATACAGTATTTCCAGCAGGCTGTCATCAGTAGGGAAGAATAGAAGGATCCATGCTATGAATCAAGAAGGAGATGATCTTGTGACACGCTTAACAAAATGGTTTGTTTTCTTGCTTGTGCTGATCTTGAGCTTTCCTCAGGTCCTTGCCGCTGAAGCGGCCGAGCCTTTTTCCAAAGATGCGCTATCCATACCCTCCCTGGATGAGGACACTGCGATCTATGCTGGAACATGGGTTGCAGATTCCGAGGAACAAGCATTTCTGCTGCTGGGAAACGAAAACGTGATGTGGCTTGCTGTTGCAACGCAAATGGAGGACGGCGCCTACCAACTCATTGCGCAAAGCAAACCGGTACTTTCTTATGAAACGTACTGTTCGGGAAGGGTTGTGATGATGGATAAGTGGGATGATGGAAGGCCCTATTTTTGGTATTACATTGGGAACTATATCAATTACTATCTGCTCGCTTCGGATGCAGGTGATGGTACATGGATCGTTCACAGTGGATATATCGATGCTCATGGTGGATATACTGATGTTTGTGAAGAAGACATTCATTTCAATTTCTACATATCCGACAGGGAGGATTATATGTTTGTTTATGAAACTGCTTTTCCCCAAATTGAATGGCCTATCGGCGACAATTTGAATTTGGAGGGCTTCGACATAACGATTATCCAAAGAGAATGCGAGGATGCATTGGAATATCTTGATGAGTTTGACAAAACGCACAGTTTGGGCGAGCAGGATGATACTTATAAAATTATATGGGATTGGTAACTGTCAGCCAGACCAAAGCATTCGTCCCTGACATGTCCAGCAGGCTTCAATGACCAAATCTATCATAGCTGGACAGACAAACGGTATATCTTTTTTCAGTATTTGTAAAGAATTGATTTTGCAAACAAAATCAACAACCCAGCAAGACACTGTTCTTCATGAAAAACAACGGCCGTAAATGCGACTTGACTTTCAAAAGAAAAGTTATCCCTCTACCCGCAGAGCCGGCTTATCAAATGAAAGTCGAAGGGGCCGCAGCCCCTTCGACGCCTCTATGGAGTTTTTTGACTTCCGAAGGTAATCGCTATTTTGTTTATTCACCCTCTGCCAAAAGGACGTCCTACGCCGTGAAGTATACGACCATGAGTAGTGTTGGTGCCAGTAGAGCGATCCCCAATTACTACTGCAACTCTCTGTTGGCCATTAGGCGCTGTTTCACCAGCATTTCCTTCAACAGCAATATAGTTATTACCAGAAATGCCTACAACAAACCCTGTATGCCCAGCAGTAACTTGATCTGTTCCATAGTTCTGAACATCATAGTATGCGATATCGCCAGGCTGCATGGCGAATCCAGAAGGATCAGTACGCACATCATAGATTTCATTTTCCGTATAATACTGTACAGCATCTCCGCATGTTTCACTATCACAAAAGACGTTGTGACTCAAAGCCGACGCACCAGCCAACCAATGTACAAACGATTCGCAATAGTCGCCAGTCAACCCCAGATTTGCCCCATACGCACCTACCAGTGAGTTGGCAATGGTCACCATCCTGCCTTCGACACTATCTTCGACCAGGGCATCACTAGGCTGGCATTTTTCCATGGGGATGTATGCACTGATTGGCATCCCATACGTATTACCAAAGACAACGGCAACCATTCCATCTACAATCCCATCATAGACAAACTTTGCGCCATCGGGGAATATACTGTAGTTATCGTCGCTGGTGGGATCAGGCGTTTTGTATATGCATGCATTACCAACGGTTTCAACATAGCGGTTGGACATAAATTCCCTATCGCCTAAGATCTCAACCGTGTCGAACCACGCCGTACCACCAGCGGAACCAGCAATGAGCCGAATACCTGTATTGACACTCTGCCCAGTAGTACCCCCCGCAGTAAATGTATACGAGAGCTTGGTATATGTTCCACCCGATGTAAGATTAGGGATAAAGGAAGAGCTAAAGAGCGTGCCAGAAGGCGTATATACCTCCACCCATACATCAACGTTTCCTGTGCGCTTTGCTTAGAAGGTAAGCGTATAGGTAGTTCCCCCCTGAAGAAGGACATTTTGCGCAATGGAGCTTTGACCGGGGTCGCCTGCAGATGGAACAGATAGTTCCATACAGCCACCCTCCTGACCACCGCTACTGCGCCATGTTACGGTGTTTCCAGCATACCAATAGCCTTTTGTCCAGTGCAAATCTCCATCACTAAAATTACCATTCGCAATCAGATTAGTAGCCATAGTACAGATTTCCTTCTTTCATTTTATATTTTGTGCATTAGGTTTCTGGTGGCCACCATTTCCTTTTGCCATCTTTAGTGTATAGCAAGATACCAATTAAAGGGAGTGCAAACATTAACACATTGTGCACATATTTCGTGCAAAAACGAACACTGCAATGTAGCATCATTATTGAACTGTGTTATGATACTTCCTGCCCATCAATGCGTATTCTTTTCAATGATCAGAGGCGTAATTGACGCTTAACTTTGTAGGTTTGTCTAACGTATTGGCCAAAGAAGGAAGAATGGGGATCACGAGAAATCTTTTCTGCTTGTTCCCAATATGAGAAGATACACGTATAGTCCAGACGATCGCCATAGGACTACTGGCTTGTGCAGTTTCAAGTGCAATTGCTGTTGCTCATAAAAAAAGAACCAAGATATTGAGACACTTCTACGTTGTTATTTCTGTTATGTAATTCAGCTTCATTATATGTGGTGATGAAGCATAATCTGTCGTAATAAAATAAAATCAGCCTCCCACAAAGCAATTGCAATGTAGGAGGCTTTTGGCTACTTTCAGTTTTTTTCTTAGAACGACACACCTATTGAACGACGTGTTATCTCATAACCATCAGCATTGAATGTTGCAGCAAGGCGGTACGTTCCGCTTCCGATTGAAGACAGGCAATTAAAAGATGCGGCGTATCCATTTGTGTTGTGGCTTTCCTCAGCCGGAGGAGTGAGAGAGCAATCAAATTCCCATTCTCCTCCAACCTCTTTTTCGAGCCAACAAGCAGTCACTTTGATTGTTGCCATATTTTCATATGTCACACAGTAGAGCTTCACTCTGCCCGAGGAGGAAAGTTCCACTTTCGTCGCGTCGAAAACACTATCAGCAAGAGGCACAATCGTATCAGCAAGGCTATCATAATTCAAATCAACAAACAGAGGGAGTGTAAGAAACGGTGCTGTCCATACATTTTTCGTGCAATTTTGACGCATTCATTGGCAACCGTCTCCTTGGAGAAGCTGCGACAAGAATATACGTTCCTCTTCACTTCCTATAGTGCTCGAAAGCTGTCCATTCCACTACCTTCAAATAAATTTGTATAAAACCGCGAATAATCATCCTCATAGCATCCACACCATGTTATAGCGGCGTTTATTTTCACTGCGTCGCAAAGTAAAATCAGAGTGAAGTCAACGCTATAGCTGACAATCAATGCTATGAAGTGATTATCTGATCGGCACAAGGAGGATATATATATGGATGTTGAAGTGGATTACAGGCGCATAGGTCGTCATTTTCGCGCAGCGCGTCAGCAGCTGCATTTGAAGCAAAAGGACGTGGCAGAGCTGATTGGGGTCTCGACCAAGACCTATAGTAATATGGAGCGCGGCGCACAGAAGCTCAATCTGTATAGGATTGTGCAGATCTGCCGCCTCCTCAAGTTGAAGCCGGGCTGCGCTTTGGATGATTGCAACGATGAGTTTCTCGCCTTTGAAATGGAACATCCCACAGAACTCTGTGAGGCGAAGACTCAGCTGATCCTTCTGAGCAGCAAATGTTCAGACGAAACTGCCTTTCTGTTGAATGCCATAGCACAGTTGGTCTGTAATTTCATAGAGCGTAAGCGGTAGTGGCTGAATTCTCCAGCCAGCGATTTGTTGCGCCAACAGAGCACCAAAAGAGAGGAACAAGTTTGAAAGTCGCCCCCCGGTGCGTTTTACAACCCCGTCGGTGCCTTTCGCAGAAAGGCGGATTATAGCAATGAGAGAAACGAATATCGATCCGCAAAACATTGAAGAAATGTATATCAAGTATTATGCAACGCTCAAACGCTATTGCATACGGCTGGTTTCATATAATCCCCGTTACACTGCAATAGCGGATGACTGTGTGCAGGAGGCTTTCTATCGCGCCATCCGCAATTCAAAGGACTTTACTTCCAGCAAGAATCAATATGGATGGCTTGCCACCTGTTGTTTGCACTATATGCTGTCGCACATCAGGCAAGGCAGGCGAAGGGAAGCGATTATTGGTAAGCCGGTAAGCCTTGAAGCATACGGCGACGTGCCAGACCTGATGGATAACGTGCTGGCTTGGATCACCAGGACAGAGCAGCGCGATACCATCGCGGAATTCATAGCAGAGCTGACGCCACTGGAGCAGAAGGTGTTCCACGTATACTATGAAAAGGGACAGTCGCTGAAGGATACAGCACAGCAGGCCGAGATCACGAGCACTTCAGCACGGGGCGCACTGGACAGAATTCGAGCCAAAGGGCGGCACTTCCACTTAGCGGTGATTCTTTTTATAGGGCAATATACTTTTGATTTGTTCATGCGGTATATGAAGTGAAGGAAGTGAAAATGATGAGCGAGCAGAAAGGGAACGTTATCCGACAGGTGCTGAATCTGATCGAATATGGGAACATCTCGCAGACTGAGGCAGTACAGCGGCTCGAAGCAATGATACAGTCTGAGATAGAGAAACAGGATGAATCCGCTGACATGGAATTGGTCACGGCCTGTGAAGAGCTGCTATGGCAAATCAACACGCATGGCCGGATTGCATTTGAAGACAAACACAAAGAAAGCAAGGCTATCTTGATGCGCCGACTGGCTCGGGCGCGGCATCGTGCCGCAGCCATCCGCATGGGACTGCGAGCAGTTGCAGTTGCAGCGGCAATCCTTGTTTTGGTCGTAGTGGGCGATGGCATACTGAACCGGGAATGGCTATTCGGTCATTCTTCTGATGACGAGCAGCAGTATGCGATTCAAGGACAGGTGATAGACCCCGGCCTTGTAGAGGATGGCAATGCTTCGGGCGAAGATGCCGCTGGTGTCTTAACAACAACCGACTGGGATGCTGCTGTGGCTTTCCTCGGTATGGAACCCACGGTTCCGACTCGGTTGCCGGAGGGATGGAGCGTCAAGCAATACCATGCGACCCGTTTCGACGATGAACTGATCTTGAATGTTTCCTATATAAATGAAGGTGATCCAGATGCTACGCTGCTATTCCTTTGGGATCACTATTTCAGCGTGGAGGCTGCTAATCTGGCGCTGGAGCAGAACGCTGACGGTGAGTGGGTAGAGATTGACGGTTTACGGGTATATATGACCTCAAATATGGAGAAAACACGATATGCTTGGATCGACGGAATGACCGTCTGCTCACTTACTACTTCTTGCCGTCTTGATGAAATAGCCTCTGTTGTCGCTTCTCTTATGCCCAAAGAATAAGCCGATACCGGTTATGTTGTTGGCGCTTCGGGCAACACGTACACAGCCATTGAAGGAAATGCTGGCGGAGTGGTGGCTAATGGACGGCGAAAGATAGCACTTGTAACTGGTAATCGATTTACTGACACTCATGATACTCATGGGCGAATCCATCATCATGGCGTAGCGCATCCGTTAGGCGAGGGTAATCCTATTTTAGTACAAAGGGACTGCCTCAGAATGCATAAATGATTGCATATCACCCTTGCCTCCCCTAAAGAGGAGGTGTCTCGAAGGGGTGGAGGGGTTTGCCCGTTGCTTGTGTGGCCTCCCCCCTCAGTTAGCCTTCGGCTGACAGTTCCCCTAAAGGGGAAGCATGCATCAACATGCATTTTGAGACAGCTCCCCAGCCCGCCGACAAAGGGCATGTTTTCAACCGAAGACATGCCCTTTGCGCTGATAATGCAAATATAGCAACAACAAATATATAAGCCAAAACGCCTTGGCAATGCGTTTCATGTTTTGGGCTGCGGCGGTCAGGTGGCGCTGCTCGTACATATTGCGGATTCCGAGCATAGCGCAAGCCATCATCTCACTTTCGTCAAAGGAAACTATTGCCTCAAGGCTATATCTTACTACTTCTGCGGAGCATTGTCATCAACAATTTCGCTAGTCACTGTCGTATCAATCAAGCTGCAGTTGTGCAGATCAAGTACATATCCATCATTTAGGCGGATGATGATTTCATCCTTCGCTTGAAGCATATGGCGTTCTCCGATATCTAGCGAAATATCTTGCATGAGCGTAGAAACAATGTAGTAGGCATCACTAACATCGTCTGCGATGATTTTGTATGTGACATCAGGAGCTCCTATAAAATCTATTCCGCAAATCTGACGACCATTTGAAGAAATAAAATTCGTCACATTAGTCACATTAATAGAGGAAATGGGAGTGAAGAGACATTGGTCAGACAATGAAATGGACATTTGCATAGGCAGCAGCACAGAATAAGACGCATTTTGTTTGCCACTAATTCTATGCTCTATGAAATTTCCCCTGGAACTTAGTATTTTGACTATCGCGCCATTTCCTTGCTGCGCGGAAATACGCCACAATCCAGAAGGCAAATCTTCTCCAACTGTGTAGTCTCCAGCCGCAAGAATACGTGGCTCTTCATTAAGTAGAAGCATACTCTCATATGTTAGGACGGATGCATGTCTGCTCAAAATGAAACCATCGTAATTACCGTACTGTACTTGTAAGAACTCTCCCGCATTACCAATAAGCTTTAAAGCCATCCCATTGCTAATTACATCTCCAGGTTTGTCAAGATCACAATCACCTAGCAATTCAATAAAACCATTTGGATCTACAAAAGGATCGCTTGCTTCGAAGGAAACAAAGGCAAAACCAATAGACTTGATCTTGTCTGTTGCGTTAGATATGTTCAGATGCGACGTTTTCATATATCCTTCCGTAGATAGAAAAACCTGACACCATTCTGGACCATACTCTAAAATGTAGACTTGCGCACCGGGGTAATAGAAGCCAGCAATCTCCGCCTTCGATTCCTCTGGTGCGCTATAGAAATAGCACTTTTCAGATTCGTCTCCTAGTACGGAACCCACAAGTAGTTGACTGGTGCGTGTATCCTCTAAAGCACGTGCAGATAAGCAACTGCAAATACATAGCAGTATAGCCAAGGTAAGTAGCATAGCGGTCTTCTTCATAAAACATCACTCCTTTCAGAAAAATATAACGTTTGCTCTGCCAATTTTCTTCCCATTTTTTTGCCGAGGTCATAGAAAAAACATGTCATCATCCTGACAGTGATTTGACCGTGAATTGACATGCTGGTGACAGTGTATTGTCACTTTTCAAGCTGTGCGAATGCAAATATAATTTAGACAGAAACAAGGAGTCGCGACTGATGTTTCTTGAAAGTAAATGTACCAGTATTAACAAATGGTGAGCAATGAAAGGGGTAAACTAACATGGCAGAAGCTAATATGGCGCGTAACGGTAAGTTTAGCAGAGGGCTAAGTGGTTGGACTACGAGTGGGGTCGAATTGTCAAACAACCAAGGGATAGATGGATCAAAGTGTGCCAAGTTTACATTTAAGAACTCAAGCATGGGATATCTGCAGCAAGTCTTTCCGATTGAACCTGCATGTACCTATAAGGTAACCTGTTGGGTCAAATGGACGGGTTGTAGACAACTGGTTATTGCGCGGTTCGGAAGCAATGGCTGGGAATACTCGCATTTCGCGTTTGAGAATACGCAGTCTAATACGTTTAAGAAGTTTGAAATCAGTTATCTGAGCTCTGAAAATCCAAACGCAACTGGCCTTAATCTTGTATTCTATGTTTACAAGGATAGTAACGCCACAGGATCGGAAGCTTACATTGACAAGATTGAAATCAATGGTACTGTACCGACGAGACGAGGATCCTTTTGGATTAAGGCACCGTGCCCGGTATATAGCAAAGCAACGGGAAACAAGCTTGATACCTGTCCTACAGGACGCAGACTATATGCGTACTACGAAGATGGTGATACCATTTCGTTGCATTGGCCTTCCAAAGGCAAGCCAACTGCTATCATCACACTTGATGACAACTTAATTGGCGGCTCTGTCGACCCTAATTTCACGTGGAGTGACTCTGCACGAATCCTGCAAGTTGTTATGAACGAGGTTGGTAGAACCCTGGATGACTTTGGTAATGTGGCCGACCCGTGGTGTCAAACTTTTGTCAATTGGGTCTCAATCCTTGGTGGAGCGGATTGCAGTCATCCGGTATATGATATTTCTGGTTGTAGCTCAGCAATCAAAGCGTTGGGGGATCGATACCATCCGGTTGGAGATACTGTTCAGCCCGGCGATTACACTCCTACCTTGGGTGATTGGGTATACTATAGGGACATTAGTAAGCCCGAAAATCCGGATAAGCCCGCAGACCATGTTGGATTTATTTTGGGTTCTACCAGCACTGGTTTTAATACCGTAGAAGCAAACCGTGGTGCTGATGTTGTACAGCGATTTGCCATTCCTCGTCGTGGGTGCGCTGAAGGTTCGAACCTGAAAATCATTGGCTTTGCACGAGCACCATACAACAGCTAAAATCTGTCAGCCCTGATTGCGAGTAACCGACGCTGACGCGGAAAAAGAACAACAGAGGACATGCTGTCACACAGCATGTCCTCTCAGACCGTTGACAAACCCTCCAGTCAACGGTCATTTTGTTGTCCAAAAGCAAGAGAAAGCGTGGCCTTGATGTTGCAGGTGAAATTATCACTGCTCAATGACAACGATACAATCAGGTTGCGTAGGGTCTCACGCATAGAAGCTCATCCGCCTTTTCATGGAATAAGAAAAAGCAGCCAGTCGGCATATTTCTCGAAGTGTGATTACCGCCAACTTCGGCCGTTTCTCGGAGTCGGCGAAAAACGCCCGGATATCATGTTGACAATTTTTACATTTTCGGGTAAACTACTTGTGGGGTGGAATTTGGCCGAAAGGAGTGTGGCATATGCCCTACATCACGAGAGATTTAGAGAAGGTCGTTTTTTCTGTGACGCAGGAGTATCCGGTCGTAATTGTGACAGGACCGAGACAGGTGGGCAAAACCACCATGCTGGAAAAGCTCCGCGAGGGAACAAGCCGAAATTATGTGTCCTTAGACGATCTGACCGAACGCACACTTGCGCAGACAGATCCTCAGATGTTTTTCCAATTGCATAAACCGCCTATCCTGATTGACGAAGTGCAGTATGCGCCGCAGCTTTTCATCTACATCAAGATCATGGTCGATCAGAGCCATCGGGCGGGAGATTTCTGGCTGACCGGGTCGCAGGCGTTCAAGCTGATGACGCTGGCAGGTGAATCACTTGCAGGTCGAGCCTGTGTATTGCACCTGAATGGTTTGTCACAAAAAGAGCTTTACGGCAGTGGCGAGAACCAGCCGTTTTCTGTCTCTATTGATGCCATTCGGGAGCGCATCGCACACCGTGAAGCTGCGGATACGCCTGCGATCTTTGAGAGGATCTTTCGCGGCTCCATGCCCGCGTTTGCCAGCGGAGCGATCAGCAACCGAAGCCTCTTTTACTCGAGCTATCTCCAGACCTACATCGAGCGTGATGTGAGGGAGTTGGACGGCAGCATTGAAGCGACAGAGTTCCTGCGCTTCATAACGGCAGTCGCCTGCCGCACAGGTCAGATGGTCAATTACTCGGATATAGGCGGCGACCTTGACGGTATGCGCACGGAGAAGGTTCAAGCGTGGCTAGGCTTACTGGAGAAATCGGACATCATCTTCTATCTCCACCCCTACTCGAACAATCAGCTGAAGCGCACAGTGTCAAAGCCGAAGCTGTATTTCTATGATTGCGGTCTTGTCGCGTACCTTACCCGTTGGTCAAGCCCTGAAACGTTGGAAGCGGGCGCCTTGAACGGAGCGATCCTGGAAAACTACACGGTTGCGGAGATCGTCAAATCCTACTACTATTCCGGCGAGATGCCGCTCATCAATTACTACCGCGATAACGACGCGAAAGAAATCGACGTTGTGATCGAATCAGATGGCGAAACGCACCCGATGGAGATCAAGAAAACCAGCAACCCCGGTACCCAGCTCGTTCGTCCCTTCCGATTGCTGGACAAAGGCTCTGTCAAACGCGGACAGGGTGCCATTCTCTGCATGAAGGATACGTTATCCGCCATTGACAGCCAAAACCTGATCGTCCCCATATGGTCAATTTGATGGTTTGATATTGCTCCAAACCTCGTCGATATAAGTCCGACGAGGTTCTTTTTGCTATACATTGATGTGGCAGATCTCATCTCACGCAGCGCACAAAGACTGATATTTTAACAGTATAGGTCTTTTCTCCATTTTTGCATAAAGATTACGGTCGATCACAGCAATATTTCATATGACATGTATATTGATGAGCCGATAAAGAGAGCGCCTCCCATGCTTTTCGTCTTGATGGCGTATTGAAAGTATGGACAGTTTTGCTGTCGGTAATCTGGCACTACTTTGACCGTAAAATGTCAGTGTTTTGGCGGTATACTGTCACTTTTCAACGCTTCTTGGGTGCGGTATTATACAGTTGCAAAAGGAAATGGTGGCCGCCGAAACCCGATGCAAAATAAAAGAAATCAAAGGAGAAATGAAAATAGCTGATACCTATTACGTGAATGTTCCCTACGGCGAAACGGTGAATGTGCGAACCGAACCGAGTCGTCAGAGTCCCATCCTCTTCACTTTGCCGCGTGGTACCATGGTTACCAGATGGGGTACTTTCGGTGCTACTGATGGTTCTGGTGATCAGTACTACGGTATCAATACCGAAGATGGTCGCTCTGGCTGCATCAATTCCAGTTTCCTTACGACTTCGTACGTCGATCCTGGCGATCCTTGGATTGGCACTTATGGCTCTACTGTTTGGAAAAAGAGCCTTCACTCTGGTCAGTATCATGCGGAGGTGCAGAATATCCAGCGCGATCTTCGTAAGGTTGGCTATACCACCATTACGAACGCCGACGGATACTACGGCACCATCACCGAAACAGCAGTCAAGAACTTTCAGCGCAACTGGGGTTTGACCGTTGATGGCTACTGTGGGAACGCAACCAAATCAGCGCTTTGGAACCATCCTGATCGGACCTAATCGAACAACCTGATTTCAACGGAACGGGAGTGTCTCAAAATAACTTTGAGGCGCTCCCTATTCTTTTGCCGATATCTAAGCCCCAACGCACATTTAAACACCCTAAATAATACATACAGGCTATTTACAAGCAAAAAACGCAACAAAACCACAAGGCACCTTCCAGAGCCAAGCTCCCCAACCTATGCCTTGCCAAACTCACGAAACTATTTTTTCAAAGAGATGCGATTGCAGTCGACCTACACTCGTCTTTGCATAGAATTTGTTCGGATTGAAAGCAAGGCACAACAGCAATAGCTCAATGGAAACAATACGCTTGCCTCTTGTCAAGGAAGGTAATGCTGAAAGCAAAGAACAAATTGCGTGAACTGACGAGGCGGAACCGGGGACAGAATGTCCGCAAGGTCATGGGCGAAGTCAAACGCTGCATGACAGGGTGGCTCAATTACTACGCGATAGCATCCATGAAGCAGAGAATGCAGGAATGGGATGAGTGGCTGCGTCGAAGAATCCGAACGTACATCTGGAAGCAATGAAAGAAGCCGAGAATCAAATTCCGCAACCTGATAAAACTGGGTGTGCCAGAATGCTTCGCGCGGATGGTGGCGTACAGCGGACGAGGATATTGGTTTACGGAGAAAACCAGATCCGTAACGAGAGCCACAACAAATGAAAGGCTCATACGCACTGGGTACTTTGAACTTTCCCTGACGTATGAGTCTATTCAAACTGCTTATATTGGACGCGCCGTGTGCCTAACGGTACGTCGGGGGTTAGTCACCCAATGTTATTAAGATAGTATACTTACATCAATTTTTTATACAAAGAAGTATTTCACTGCTGTTAGCATCTAAAGTTACTTGATAATGAACTTTTGCTTGGGTTGGGCTTTCAATCGAGCAGAAGCATACATACCATTTTCGTTGGTTGCCAATGTCTAGCATGAGAGTAGCCGAACATTCATATCGGTCAAGGAAAGCACTTGAAATGTCAAACTTGTTACATAAAGCATCACGAGATGTTTGAATAGCAGATTCTTCCGAAATGTCGCGTTCAATGGGAAGGGTATATCTCGGAAACAAATCAGACCGTCGATAGAGTGTGTCAAAAAGTACTAAGTCTTCTAGGGACCAAAGTTCATGTGGGAGTTGCCGCTGAAGCTCCCATTGATCGTACAACTCAAAAAAATTTGTTTGGGCTGTCGAGATGACTTCCCCTGTAAACGCATCTATGGTAATAAGCAAATAGGGCTCAGCTTCATTTTCCACGATTTGGCTAACAACCCATTCATAAGTCTGGTCTTCTTCGTTATATATCAAATTAGCTTTGGTTTCTAATAATGGCAGTTGAGTGAGGTCGTATCCCACATCAGAAACAGCGGTATTAGCTTTGCCAATTGCATCTTCCATCGTGATTGAGCCGTCCACTACTCCTTGTGGCTTAACTATTTGTGCCTGCGACACGCTTGAAAAAAACAAACTAGTCAAAAGCACAACAGCAAAGCTACCAGACGCCAAGAATTGGGATATCCTTTTCATGAGGTTCGCCTCCTTCAAAATATGGGAAATCCATTAATATAATGAACGACAAATGAGTCATATTGCAGGGGACAGAACTTTTATTTGGGCTACTTGGTCTAGTAGAACATAGTGATAGTACAAGGGACAACAATGTCGCTTTTTTCATTTTCATCTTTCTCGCCCATTGTTTTGACTGATACTCAGCCATCCAGAATATCCAGACAAATCCTTAAGTGATTTCCAACACGCTGTACCATATTTTGCTTCTTCGTCCCTCTTTGCTTGTCTTTGCGAAAGCGATGAAACAAAGACATTTTTCCTTCCCTGCAAGATTAAGCCATTGATAACAGCAAAAATATAACGAACCACCATTGCCTTTTTATCTCTTTTGATTGTGCATATTTCTGTGTCATCATCTTTATTCCGCATTCGCAAATGCTTGGATTATCTCAAGTGCGTGCTTATAGTACCGCATAAGCGTTCGACTCGTTTTACCAAACTCCTTCCAGCGTTCGTTGTACTCCAGTTCGATGCGCGTCCATGTCACGCCATCAAGCACGTGGCGACGCACGACATACTCCTCATCCTCACTCAGAAGGCTCAGCCACCCTGCAACCATCGCATTCTTCTCTTTCAGCAGCGAAAGGCGTTCGGTCAGATGGGAGGGCATCGTGTCTCCATCCCTGCGAAACTGTGCCTCGAGCTTCCTCTGCGCTGCGCAGTTCTTCCTATGCTGACTGATTTCATGCCGGATCAGTTCAAGGCTGTATTCCTCCATATCTCATTACCTCCCTTGAGTTTCCTATTTTGCGCAACGAATCATATGCAAACGCTTATGCTGTCTGTATTGCAGAGAAGCACCTAGTAAACACCGCAAAAGCAGGCAGACGAAGGCGTAGGTTGATTTCCATACGGAAACTCAACCATTACCTCCTTATTGCGCTCTCATGATTGCCTGAAGTAATATCGTCATTGAGCATTTTTATTTTGGGGATGCCTTGCTCTTGTCTGACACTCAGCATTTCCTTTCCTGTTAAAGAAGATCATGATTGATCCGCTTGTTAAGTATCCGAGCAACCTTCCTCGATCCCTTCTCTTGCAAAGCTTTCATAGAACGAATCGATTTTTCCACATCCGCTCCCCATTTCTGGGCGAACAGCACCATGGTCTGCGGCCAGTCCAATTCTTCCATCACGTGATGTCGGATCACAAAGGCTTCGTTTTCGGACAGCGCCGCAAAGAGACCGTCAATGGTTAGCAGTTCCTGCTTTAGTTCCAAGATTCGTGCGGCTTCCTCCCGAGGCATTTCTTCTTCCCGCCCATAGTACCGCGCTTGGCGCACCTTCAATTCCATTTCTATCTCACCGCGTTGCATAAAGAGCTTTCTAACGTTTTCTTGCGTATACATTAGTCGCCCTCCTCTTTCTCCGCTGCGAAATGTCCCCAGAACGACGTAGACGGGCAGAGGGAAGGTGCCTTTCTATTTCTGGTTTTTTTCGGGCTTGTCGGACATCTTCTCCTCCAGATCGTTCAACCTGTTCTGAATATTCTCAATGCCACTTTGAATATTGCCGCTGAGCTTGTCAATGGTCGATTGGTACTGTGCTTCTCTCTCTTCATTCTGTTTCAGCATCCGAAAGAACAAATAGATATATAGCCCAGCCCAGATTCCTTGCTGAAGCGCAATTTCAATAATGTTTTGCAAGGTAGAATCCATGGCTGCGTTTTCCTTCCTTTCCTCTATGAATCCGAGCAAGAGCCGCAGGTTTCTTGCATCCCTTACATCATAGCGGTAACTCCTCTGGAAAGGGAGTGAAAAAAACGACCCAAACCATACGTTTTTCGTGCAATTTTGACGCATTCATTGGCAACCGTCTCCTTGGAGAAGCTGCGACAAGAATATACGTTCCTCTTCACTTCCTATAGTGCTCGAAAGCTGTCCATTCCACTACCTTCAAATAAATTTGTATAAAACCGCGAATAATCATCCTCATAGCATCCACACCATGTTATAGCGGCGTTTGTTTTTCGTGAGGCACCAAGTGAAATTGAGACGAAATCAATGCTATCGATAGTAATCAATGTTATAGAAGGAACTGGCACACTAAGGAAAGCGTTGCTAGCAGACAGAAAAACGGCAAATAAAATTTTCTGTCATACAAAAAGAAAGTCTATGTTAAGTGTATGCAAAAGTAGCGAAGCCTATATGATAGATGCATAATGCATCCCAATTAGGCTAAGTCAAAGAGAGGCTTGTTGTAAAATGCAGCAAGCCCCGTGATGCTGCCCTCCTTATCCAGAGGGTAATGCAGAGCAAGCTCTGCGGTTGTGAAGTCTGTCTGCGACATTCTCCGCCTGGTTTGACGTTACAAAACGGAAAAAAGCCCTATACCGATCTTCCTCAACGGACATAGATCAGTATAGGGCCGCTCTTTACCGGCCAGTCTTTTCTGTGCGCTGGTCGTGTTCACGAGGTTTTTTCTCACTGGCAAAATGCTGCTCCAACGCAAAATGCTCATCGGCAAGCAGCGTATCCAAGTTCTTTTTGATATGGCGCAAACTCTGCAATTCCTCGTTTCGCTGGGCCAACAGCTTACCAGTCTCTCGTTTTTGAACGAGCAGGTGGTCATATTCCTGCGATAACTCCGAGAGTGTAGGCAGCTTCCCGTCCGCTGCGCTATATACGGCCTGCGCCTGTTTGTGCGCTTCAATGGCTTCTTTGTTCTCCCGATAAAATGCAGGTGACCAGCCGGATTCCTTGTATTTCGTGTAAACATCCCGGGTTTGCCTGTAAACCAGAATCGCTTTTCTTTGAGCGCTGATCTCCTGCATCCGTCTTTGCGCCTCCCGGATCTGATCTTTCAGGCCATTCCGGCTGTCCAGCGCAAGCTGTATCTTTTGCGTAAGGTCAGCGTAGGAACCAATGTGATTCTCTTTCAGATAGATCATGGAGCTGGCCAGCGTGTCGATATTGTGTTTTTCGGCCCAGCGCTCGTATCCTTTTCCTTTCCCGGTACGCAGCTTGGCTTCAATGTCGATCAGAAGCTCAATCTGCTTTCGCGTGTATTGGGTTCTGGAACGTTTTGGAATGTGAACCCGCTGGCCGGAAAGCGATGCTTCAAGCGTTGCTTCTGTGTACTCAGGTCCCAATGTATCCAGTCGGATGAAGCGTTTCCCTCCGGGTGGTCTTATGCTGATTTGCGCCGCCCGCTTAATCCGGCATCCGGCCTCTTCCAGGAGCTGCATCAGCGCTTCAAAGCCATCCGGCCGCATTCGCAGTGCAGCATCAATCGTCATGCGCAAGATATCGCGTTGGGAGATCCCGGCATTTTCTCCCAGCCATTGATCATATGTGACGCTCTGATTAGCGGGCTTACGGATGACAGAAAGGCGATGCTGCTCACAAAGCTGGTCACTGAGGGCCGCAACCACTTTTCCCGAACGCCATACGTCTCTGAATTTTCGCGAGCCATCCAGCGCGGTCGCGCAAAAGACGATGTGATTATGCACATGGCGGCGGTCATTGTGCGTGGCAACGATGAAAGCATGTTCTCCCTTGAGAAATTGGGAAGCCAGCTCATATCCGATTTTATTTGCTTCTTCTGGCGTCACTTCGCCGGGTTTGAAGGACTGGCGCAGCTGGTAAGCGATCACTTCATTGTGAATCTTTCTTCCGGTTATGGCCATATACTCGCTGCGCGCAAGTAGAAACTCCTGATCTGCGGTTTCCGGGGCGCAGGCATATGCCGAGATCAGCGCGCCGCCTTCTGTCTTATCCGGGTTCTTCACGTAATCCACCCGCGCTTTCAGGCACTGTGCAATGGTCTTGCCCTTGTTAATGTGCATCGGAATGATGCGAGTCGTTGCCATGAACACCTCCGAATCAAAAGAAAAGCGGCGATCCGTGATTCCCACAAACCGCCGCAGGCCAATGAAGCTCAGTAGAGCAAGCCTTCCACAAAACCGAGGATACGATCCATCTGGTTCAGCAGGAGATGAGCGATTGCCGGCAATCCGATGGGGCTGGCCAGGAGCGCAAGCACCAGGAAGGCGATCCCGTTCTGCCAATAACCAATAAAGAACTCAATCCCTGCCAGGAGCGCAAACAGCGTTACAGATAGGCCGATCACGGAAGAAGCGATCGAAGTGAAAAATGCTGCCAGCCCGAGCATCAACCGGAGGACAAGCATGATCGGAGCCAGCGCAATTCTCAGCAAGGTTTTCATCATGGGACGCCTCCTTTTTTTATCCGGTACGCTCAAGGATGGAGAGCAGTTTGCGCATCATCTGCCAAAGTTCATCCTGCTTTTGCAGCATCTCTTCCATTTCGGTATCGTACATCTGACCCTGTGCGTTCAAGCGCCTGGCAATCTGGTTGAGGTTGTTGGTCATGTTGCTGAGCAGTCGAATCATTTCCCGGATCTGCGGCAGATCCAGTTTCAGAATGTAGCCGTTCAGGGCAAGCGCCCGCATGTAAGCAGATTCGTTTGTGATTCCGAGCGCCTCCATCTTCTTTCGTATGATCCTTGCTTCGGATTCCGTCGTCTTGAAGTTGTGCTGAACCAGCCGCTTTTCCTTTTCCGCCATGATTATCTCTCCAGATCGCCCTTTTTGCAAGGCTGTCGCCGGGCGGAAAGCGCAGCTGCGCGTTCCCGTTGATGCGCAGAGCGTCTAGCAAAGGCTTCGGCAATCTTCTGCAAAGCCTGGTCCCGGACGTTCTCCATCCTGGCGGCAAGCTGCTTTGCTTCTCCGGCTGTAAGCAGCTCCAGATTCTCCCCGTTGGTTCTCACCACAACCGCATTCCCCATGATGGGATCGCCATGCTGCTGTGTTCCATAGAGCGCACTTGCCGTCGCATTGATGAGCGCTCCGCCGGGTTTCAGCTTGCCTTCTTCGTCGATCATCATCAGAAGGTCATCCTTTGCCAGCGGCTCAGCCTCAACCAGTTCAATCCAGTCGCAGCCAATGGCTTCCCGCGCGATATCAAACATTTCCCGTTCAGGATTGCACGCGATGATTCTCACATCCTGCGTTTCGGTGAGCAGGACGGCATATTGCTTTTCATTCAAACGCTTCGCCTCCTTATCTTTCCATGCCCAGTGCTTTTTTCTTCCCATCTTTAGCGGCAGGCATGAGAGGCGACCGCGCATCTGCCCGAGGCTCGGGATGTTCCCGCTCCCGGATCTCCTTGCGAACCTGCCAGATGAACCCGTCCAAAATAGCCGGATGGGAGGATACGGCATAATCATGCCGCCGGTCCATTCCGCCGTCCAACAAGCCTTGCGGGAGACTTACGGAAAATGCCCAGTCCTTATTGGACGAAGAAAAGCGGCCATCCCAGGACTTGTCCTGAACCGTCGCAGCAAGCACCAGGGTTGTCCGTTCCATGCCGAATTGCTCAAGAATCTCCAGCGCCGCCTTTTTGTCCAGACGCCATCCGTCAAAATAGCGGGAAATGGCGTCCTGAATCGCGCGCTTGCAATCCAGGTTTGCCTGATGCGATAGTCGAAAGCTCTCCAGCTCGCCATGCTCACGCGCATATGCCGACGATTCATGGTAGACAGGAGTGAGGGTCTTCGGTTCCATGTCCATAGCCTCCTTCATTCGTTTCTTCTGCTCCCGCAGAAAATCCCGTATGACTTCCTGCTTTTCGGATATCGTGCCGGAGAGCAGCATATCCATTTGAGCTTCCACCTGATCCAGCTGTGTTAGCGCCTCAAGGAAGCGGGGGTGGAAGTCGTCGTGGTGCGACTTCGGTGCATAGGTTTCTTTCCATGCCAGGAGCCTGTCTCTGTAGGCGGCCAGTTCATGAAAACAATATCCCACCTGATGATCAAAGAAATCTGAAGCACGACGCAAACGCTTTCTCGATCTGGCGGGCGCTTGCTCCGGTTCGTTTTGGGCGATGCCGAAGTCGGAGGCCAGTTTCAAAGCAGCTTCCCGGGGCGAAAGATCAAAAAGGCGGCTGGCGAAGCTGATCACATCGCCATCCGCCTGACATCCGAAACAGTGGAACCGCTCATCGACTTTCATGCTTGGGTCCCGGTCGGGATGGAAGGGGCACCTGCACATCCCATTTCGGCTGACGCGAATCCCGTAGCGTTCCGCTGCTTCTCTTGTGGTTAAGGCACTTTTAATGGACGCATACAGTCCCAATTCATCACCTCAAATCTTACACATGCAGCCAGGCAGGCTTACCGTTCCTCCTCCCTGTGCGAATGATTTGCCTGCCTGCTGCTTGAAGTGTGATCCATGTTCAGCGCGGCGTCCAGCTCAGCCAGGCGCGCGCTTTTTGTTTTGAGCTCGGTTTCCTGCGGGAAGGGTTTGCTGACTTCGGCTTTCGCAGCCTCGATCTGCTGTCGTACCGTCGCAAGATGTTCCTCCGTCGCAGCCAGACGTTTGGGAATCTGGGCGATGGCATTGTCCAGCCGGGTGATATTGCCCCGGGCATCGTTGCCCACTTCCATCGGGTGAGACACCGCGCCATGCAGCGTCAGCAGAAATCTGTTGACAAAGGAATCATACTGTACGCGCATGTTCAGCCCGCGATAGGAGCCGAATTCGACGGCGGTTCCCCTGGCGGCTTCCTTGCAGGCGGTGAGGATGGCCTTGCCCGCTTCTTCCTTGTCGGTGATGAGCACGTCTCCGACCGTCATGCCCACGAAATCCTCCTGCGGAAGCGGATGAGCGTTGAGGGTAGCGATGTCCTTTTCAAACCCTGCAATCAGGTGTGCATCACGCTCCACCTCCTGCGGGAAAACTTTGAGCAGCTGATCTTCGAGCCTGAACTGCTTGCTCAGATGATCGGCCCGCATCAGCTTCAGCCTGGCCACATCCACGTCCAGGTCCATCTTTTCCTTGATTCTCGGATCACCGGCGCACAGCGCTTTGATCTCCGCATAGGACAGTGCCGTTTCGTCCATGTCCTCGCAGGAACGCACCGGGCTCTTGCTGGTCATAATTTGCGAAATGAACTTCTGCTTGTTTTCTACTGTCTGCCAAAGGTAGGCATCAAACGTGGCCTCGGTGACATAGCGGTAGATGGAGACTTCCGGGTTCATGTTGCCCTGACGGACAATGCGGCCTGCGCGCTGCTCCAGATCACCGGGCCGCCAGGGACAGTCCAGATCATGCAGCGCGATCAGCCTGTCCTGCACGTTGGTGCCCGCGCCCATCTTGGTCGTGCTGCCCATCAGCACGCGCACCTGACCGGAGCGTACCCGGGCAAACAGCTCCTTTTTCTTGACCTCCGTGTTGGCTTCATGGATGAAGGCGATCTGTTCCGCTGGGATACCGCGTTCTACGAGTTTCTGGCGAATGTCATCATAGACATTGAAGTCGTTCTCCGGCTGCAATCCATCGGTAAGGTCTTTGGATGACGGTGAAGGATTCAGGCCCGCGCCTTTCGGGGTGGAAATATCGCAGAACACGAGCTGCGTCAGCCTGCTCTCTTGCCCGGATTCCCAGATGCGAACGATGTTGCCTACGCAGGCATTGACCTTGCTGGCCGGATCATCCGGCAACAGCGGATTGATGAGCCGCTGATCGAGGCCCAGCTTGCGTCCATCCGACGTAATCTTGAGCATGTTATCGACCGTAGGATCGACCATCTTCCCATGGACGGCTGCGGCCCGCTCAGAAAGGGCCTGCACCATTTCCTGCTGCTGCGCGGTGGGCTTGACGACCACCGTCTCATAATGCACCTGCGGCGTCGGCAGATGAAGCTGATCCGCGGTCTTGATGTCCGCGACCTGGCGAAAGACATTCATGAGCTCCGGCAGGTTGAAAAACTTGGCAAACCGGGTGCGCGCCCGATAACCGGTGCCCTCCGGGGCCAGCTCAATGGCCGTCGTTGTCTCTCCGAACGTCGATGCCCAGCAGTCAAAATGCGTCATGCCGCTGCGCTGCAAGGCTCCGTATTGCAGGTACCGCTGCATGGTGTACAGCTCGGTCATAGAGTTGCTGACCGGTGTGCCCGTAGCAAAGATGATGCCGCGGCCGCCGGTCAGCTCGTCCATGTAGCGGCATTTCAGGTACATGTCGCTGGATTTCTGCGCTTCGGAAGTGGAAATCCCGGCCACGTTGCGCATCTTCGTGTACAGAAAAAGGTTCTTGTAGGCGTGCGCTTCATCGACGAATAGGCAGTCCACACCCAGTTGCTCGAAGGTCACCACATCGTCCTTTCGATCTTCGGCACGGAGCTTCTCAAGTCTGGTCTCCAGCTGTCGCTTTGATTTTTCGAGTTGCTTGATCGAGAAGCGCTCGCCGTTTTCTCTTTTCAGTTCTTCAATGCCTTCCATGATCTCGTCGATTTCTTCCTGCAATAGCCGTTCCTGACGCTCATGGGATACGGGGATCTTCTCGAACTGACTGTGCCCGATGATGACGGCGTCGTAATCTCCCGTGGCAATGCGCGCGCAAAACTTCTTTCGGTTGCTCGTCTCAAAGTCTTTCTTGGTCGTGACCAGAATGCGCGCAGATGGATACAGCCGAAGGAACTCAGAGGCCCATTGCTCCGTCAGGTGATTGGGCACGACAAACATGCTCTTCTGGCACAGACCCAGGCGCTTGCTTTCCATGGCCGCGGCGACCATCTCAAACGTCTTTCCCGCACCCACCTGATGGGCCAGCAGCGTATTTCCGCCATAGAGGATATGCGCGACGGCGTTTCTCTGGTGTTCGCGCAGCGAGATCTCCGGGTTCATGCCCGAAAAGACGATATGCCTTCCATCGTACTCGCGTGGCCGAACCGAATTGAACAGCTCGTTGTACTGCGCCACCAACGCCTGACGGCGGTCGGGGTCTTTCCAAATCCATTCCCGAAAGGCGTCCTTGATGGCCTGCTGCTTTTGCTGGGCAAGGGTGGTCGCCTTCTGATTGAGCACCCGCTGTTCCCGCCCGTCTGCGTCCTGGATGGTATCGTATATGCGCACATCCCGCAGATTCAGCGTATCCTCCAGAATCTTGTAGGCATTTGCCCGGTCCGTGCCGTAGGTGGTGTACGCCGCGACATTGGTGCGCGATACCACATTCTTGCCGTTGATCCGCCACTCCGCCGTATGCGCCGAAAAGTGCACCTCAATGACGCGGCGCTGGTAGTACGGCGTTTCCAGCAATTCATACATGAAGTCCTGGATGTAGTCTTGCGAAATCCACGTCGCACCCAGGCGCACGTCGATGTCGGAGGCTTCCAGGTCTTTGGGCTGCGCCGCTTCCAGCGCCGAGACATTGACCCCAAACGCGGCGTCTGCCTGCGCGGCAGCCCTGGCATCCCGAAGCTTCTGGCGCACATTGCCGGAGAGGTACTCGTCTGCCGTGACGTATTGCTCCGTGTCGGGAATTCGGAAGATGACGCCGCGCAGTTCCTGAACGATCTCCTCCTCGCTCTTTCCGGTCAGCCCGGCCATGAAGCCCAGATCCACCCTGGCCCGTTCGCCAATGGATACGGCCAGCGCATCGGATGCGGTGTCCACGTGATCGACGCGGTGCTGCTGCTTGATGGTCCGTCTGGTGAACATATCCGCTTTGCGCAAAAGCCGGTGCTCGTCATCGAGAATTTCCAGCGAGCAGAGCAGATAGTAGGAGGAATCCTCCGCAAACGCGAGGCGGTTTGCCCGGTCATTGATCAACCCAAAGCGCACAGAGAAGCCGTCATACAGGGTGTTCAGTTCGCGTTGAAGCTGCGCAATCTCTTCATCGCCCTGCTCATCCAGCTGCGCGTCAATCAGGCGGTGCACCTGATCGCGCAGGGCAATCAGCCCCTTGACGCGCTCCTGCGCCGTCTGATTGAGGCGGGGTTTCACCATGCGGCTGTTTTCGCGGTAGTAGACGAACCCATCTACGACGGTATACGAGAAATTGCGCACTGTGGGATCGGCGGGAATGGAAGCATCCAGCGCTTCCCCCTCGCCCAAATCCGGGAGGGACGCTTCACGATAGACGCCATGGATATGCCCGATCGCCTCATGCAGCTGATCGGCAAGATCTGCGCCTTCTGCCGGCAAGACCGTAAAGCTCTCCCTGCCGTACTGCGTGTTTTCTCTGGACAGGACGCCCAAAACCATCTCCGGGTGCTCGATAAAGTAGCTGTTCATCGTAAAGCCGTCCGCATTCTCCCCGACATGCACCCAATCCGGTTCGATGTCGATGGGGCGGTCCCGCCTTTGCAGAAACAGGATGTCCGAGACGACTTCCGTGCCCGCGTTGGCGCGAAAGGCGTTGTTCGGCAGCCGGATCGCGCCCAGCAGTTCGGCGCGCTGTGCGATGTATTGGCGCACCTCCGGGGACTGCTGGTCCATCGTGTAGCGGGAAGTCACAAAGGCGATCACGCCGCCGGGGCGCACCTGATCCAGCGTTTTGGCGAAAAAGTAGTTGTGAATGGAAAAACCGAGCTTGTTGTAAGCCCGGTCGTTGACCTTGTAATTGCCGAAGGGCACGTTGCCGATAGCAAGGTCGAAGAAGTCCCGTCTGTCCGTCGTCTCAAAGCCCGCGACGGTGATATCGGCCTTGGGGTAAAGCTGCCGCGCGATACGCCCTGTGATGCTGTCCAGCTCCACGCCGTACAGGCGGCTGTCCTGCATGGACTCCGGCAACAGGCCGAAGAAATTCCCCACGCCCATGGAGGGTTCCAGGATGTTGCCGCCGGTAAAGCCCATCTGCGCGACGGCATCGTACATGGCCCGGATGACCACGGGGCTGGTATAGTGCGCGTTGAGCGTCGAGGCGCGCGCCGCTTCGTATTCCTGCGGCGTTAGCGCAGCGGAGAGTTCCCGGTATTCCCTGGCCCACGCGGCCTTCTCCGGGTCAAAGGCATCTGCCAGACCGCCCCAGCCCACATACCGGGAGAGCACGCTCTGCTCCTGCGGCGTGGCCATGCGCTGCCCGGCTTCCAGCCGGTGCAGCAGGTGAATGGCCTCCATGTTCCTCTGAAACTTGACCTTTGCGCCGCCTTCGCCCAGGTGGTCGTCCGAAATGCGGAAGTTCGCTGGAACAAAAGGAGCAACGGATTTATCCACAGATTCGGCGAAATTCTGTGGAAAACCTTGTGGATAAGGCTGTGGAGAACCTTCATGCGCCGTATTTTCGCTTTCAGGAAGATAGGCGGCGTTGCGCTCATCGCGGGCCAGCAGCCGCAAAAAGTTTTCCCGGCTCTCCGAACGCAGGACAGGATAGCGCAGCGAGGGGTCCTGCAATTGAACATTGAAAAGCCCGATTTGGGTGATGACAAAGGGCGTATCATCCAGATAGACGGTATCGCCCACCTTGCAGGAAAGCGCCAGATCTACGCTTTGCCTGTCATCGGGCGCGGCCATGCTTTCATCGGGCGGCGTTGTGTCTTCCAGTACCTGCATCCGGCCGGCAAGCGCCTGATCCACGCTTTGTCTGTCATCGGGTGCGGTTACACTTTCATCAAGCAGCGCTGCATCTTCCAGCGCCTGTATCCGGTTGGCAAGTGTCTGATCCACGCTTTGTCTATCATCGGGCGCAGCTACGCTTTCATCGGGCCGCGCTGCGTCTTCCAATTCCTGCATCCGGCTGGCAAGCGCCTGCACTTCCTGAATGAAAGGGCTGGCGTTCAGCGCGTCCTCGTCCACAACTTCCCCGTTCACAATTCCTGCCTCTGCCAGACGGCTGCGCAAGGCTTCGGTGTCGATGGGTTCTTCATCATCCTGTGCGTTCCCGTGTTCGTCACCGTCGGGCTCTTCCCGGGACAGCTGCTCAGGCACCGGTTGATCGGCCAACTGCTGCGCCTGTTCCCGCTGTGCCAAGTGCTCTTTCTCCTCAGGGGTCAGGTCACGCTCCAACCGAATGATTTCCGCAAGGCGGGAAGCGACTTGGGCCCAGGAAAGGCGAATCTCTTCACAGTTTTGTTTCCGCCAGCGGATGCCCTTGCCATCAAAGGATTCTTCGCTGTGTGAAGCGCCCGAAACCGCGTGGGAGCGGCCGCCGGTGCCATATTCTCTCTTGAGAAAATCCGCCTGCTCTCTGGATGTGTGCGTCTGTGTGAAGAACGCATGGATGCGCAGCTTGCTTCCTACAGTAAGCCCGCCGCTGGCCAACGCGGCATCCAGTTCGTCATCCGTAATAAAGGCTGCTGGCTGGGCCACCTGGGTGAGCAGAGAATTGTATTCCCTCCGTGGAAGAGTCAGTTCGCGAAGCGCCTCTGCAATCTGCTCCGGGCGGTGATAATGATAGCGCAGAAGCGCACGGTTATGGGCATAGGCGGCAGAAAACTGTTCCACCTCTTCGGTGAGCGCAGATAAGAACCGGGGTTCTGCCAGCTGACCGGCCAGCCGGCTTACAGCCTCCGGGAAACTGCCGCTGTGGATCGCCTTCAGGGAAGAGAAGAAGCCGTCAGCCTCCTGCGCGAGATCTCCGTACAGGTACACCAGATGCTGCGCCAGCTCCGTGCGCTCATGGATGGGACAATTCGCCAGCTCCATCATGCTCAGAAACTGGCCGGCATCCATCAGCTCACCTACCCGCCGGGCCGCATCCCTCCAGGAAATGATCTGCGCGCTGTTCACATAACGGGCCGACCTACCCGGTGCGATGCGGATGCCGGATGCATCGTACCATGCGCTGTAGGGCTTTCCGTCTATCACCAGGCCGTTTCCGCCCCGGTAGTCCTGCGCAAAGTGTGCTGCAAGAATGTCCAATGGCAACTGCTTCATAAAATCCACGCCAATGTGCAGCCGGAGGTCATCCGTGTTGCCACCTGACCGCAGGAATTCGTCAATCACCTTCTGAGAAACCAAAGAAGCGAAGGGCATCCTGGGGATGCTCTCCGCTTCTGTCGTGTCCAGCCACTGGATTTGCGCTGTTTCGGAGGGGATCAGGAAGCTCAGCTGTTCCACAGCCGGCGCATGATCCGTCAGGCGTAAATCAGCTCCGAGAGGATCATCTCCTCGGCCTGCGCTTTCAGGCCGTTCATCTGCCTGACCCAATCCATCGGGTTCTCCGCTTTCAACGCTTCTGTCAGGCCCGCTTGCCTGGACAGCAGGTCCATCAGGCTGTAAAGACGGTTCTGCGCCGTCCGTTCTGTCTCCTGCAGGTGCTCCATCAGCCTGCCGCTCAGCATCAGCCGCATGTACAGGCCCGGCCGGTTCTGCTCCAGGTAGCGCTGTCTGAGCAGGCTGTACTTGCCCAGGGGCTGCTGTTCCGCTTCGGTCAGGCCCAGGTCGGGCAGAAGATAGTCCCCGCTCTGCTTGTACATCAGTTCGCTCATGTTCCATGCTCCTCTCTGTCTGTCGAATGGTTCTCTCGATCTGGCGCAGCACCTGGCCCGTGATCATGCTGACAGCCTGGCCAAGCTCCGTGACAGTCGCAGGGGTATTCCAGTCATACACCTCGGTGAAGTCCTCCCGAAGCAGTTCCGGTTCCAGACCGCATCGCGTCTGCAGGCTGTAGGAGATGCTGGCCGTGGCAGCCTTGCGAAACGACGCTCCGATGTTGAATTCATCGTACTCCGAAAGGAAGGAACCGTCAACGCTGTCGATGATGTCCCGCCGGTGATCGCGCCAGTAGGAGAGCGCCTGCTGGCTGGCAATCTGCTCCAACTGCGCGGCGAGGCCCATGGCGGCGTCCGCATCAAAAACCGCTTCAAGCATCTGCCTGACGGACGGTTCCACTTGCCCGGAGATCTGCCAGGGTTCCACGCTCCGGGAATCCTGGCGCGCACCCGTGTCGGACACGTCAAAGACATACCGCACGGACATGCCATTGGCTCCCGGAGACAGCAGGGCAATGCCCTTTGCGCCGCGACGGACATATCTGCGCATGGCGCTGTTCCAGAGGTCGTATTCGGCACAGGCCGTCGCATCCGGGCGCTGGGCATAGATCAGCAGCTGATCGTTGTAAGGGTATTTGTACAATCTGGATGAGGTGTTCAGGAATGCGGCCCAATCCAGATAACTGGCTGTGATTTTTCGGGCGGTATCCTCAGCCAGCTTCGCGTAAACCTGTGCCTTTGTGGCCATGAGATTGCCTCCTATCCGCTGATGATTGGGGAAAAATCGGGGATGATTTCCGCCGATAGACGCTTGTACCCCGCGTCGCTCATCGCTTCCAGCTTTGCAATGACCCGCAGGGTCAGCCCTTTGAGCTCTGTCTCGTCATACATCAGATACTGCATCATGTTCCGTAGCTCTTCCACGGCACCCAGCCGGGTGCCGGGATCATACAGGCAGATCAGGGTCAGTTCTTCCGGGGTAAACGTGCTCATCTGTTCCTCCGTCCGTTTCCGGTTGTGCTTCCTCCATGCCGTACCACCGCGCATAAGCGATGAGGTCCTGCATATTCCAGCCGGCGGGCAGCATGTACCGCAGGAAAAAATCGCAGCCAATCGCTTCCCGAAGGGAATCGCTGTGGGGATGGACGACATGACAAGGCCGTCTGGTTACGCGGCAGGATTCGCCGTCGTGGTGAATGCACTCTCCCTGTGCAAGGGCTCTGATGCTCTCAAGAATCTGTTTGTTTGTCATGAACGCCTCGATTCTCCCGGCGCAGCCGGTTTGGGCTGCGCCGGGGCTCAACACATCACGCCGGGCGGCCGATGTCATCCTGAGTCATATAGATGCCAAAGTGTGCCAGCTCGGGAATGGCCTGGTTCTGCGCGTCATCCAGAACATTCAGTCCGCCGCATTCGGTCTTTTCGAGCGTGTGCAGAGCATATACCGGCTTGTCCAGGCGCACTTTGCGGTATTCCTCATACCGGACATCTTTGCGAATCTGGTTCTTCCTGCACAGAAAATCCACCAGCCCCAGCAGGAACAGCGCACACCGGTACTGTCTGCCGTTAAAGAAACGCCTGATCCAATCGCTGCTGTAAACTCCTTGAACAAAAGCCCGCTCTCCCATCGCATGCAGCTGTTCCAGAAAGGTTTCCGTCAGCATATAAAAAGAAGCCAGGGAACCCTCGTCCTGTACGACGGGGCGGCTGGCCTCGGGAGCGTTCATTTCCTCCCAGTAATTTTCCAGGATATCCTCAATGCTGACCTGCAGCGCACCCGCAAGGTCGTACAGGGTCGCGGCTTCACAGTGATCCAGCTGGGTTTTACCGCTCAAAATGTCGCGTAGCGTGGATTCAGGCACGCGGCTGCGCGCGCTCAGTTCGGTCCGGCTCATCTGACAGGCGTTCATCAGTTCATTCAAATACATCCATTCATCGCTCCATTTCCTGTTTCTTGTGTTTGCGGATTGGCGCAGGGGAAGCAGGTTCGCTCTGTTCCCTGTGTTCCCTATGCTCCCGCTGTGCCTGCTTGTCGTAGCAGTAAAGGTAGAAGTTGTACTCGCCACGCCGTGGTGTGCAGCGGAGGCAGTATTCATAATTCGGCGTTTCAGCATAAAAGCCATAGCTGTCATCGCACACCCGCCCGCTTCGGCATTGGCTGCGCATGCCGGCCAGGTTCGACAACAAGCCTCCCGCATTGCGCAGGTCCTCCACAACAGATTGCAGTTCTGCCCTGAACGCGGCATGGTTCAGCTGTGGCATGTGGTCAAACCAGCTCGTATAAAACTCGTTGCCGGTGGTGCCGAAGTCACCCCGCAAATGCCCAATGCATCCGCGTCCGGCATCCGCTTCTTTGCGTCCGGAATACAACCAGTCCGTCTTCTCCGCCTCGATCGGCCCAAAGACCACCGGATGCTTCGTGTCGTGTCCGCCTTCTGCGGGCCTCGCCTCATTCGGCGCTTCTGTGTCCGGTTCCGGGCGGTCATACTGGCTATCACGCCAATTTTCAAAGGATTCCAGGGATTGTTCCATGTACATTCGCTTCACCTCTCCAGTTCGTTGGGGGATGGACCTTATTCGCAGACCACCATATCGCTGGTTCTGGTCCCGTCGGAGATCACCAGGATATAGGCGTCGTCTTCCAGCGCCTGGCGGCAAATGCGCAGGCCATACTGCTCCACCGCTGTGCCGCGTGCCAGCGTCAGCTCAAACTCCGCATCATTCCAGTAGCGGCCGCGCCGGGTATCGTAAAAGTCGATGGACCAGGTGCCCGACCATTCCACCTCGCGTCCGCTCTCCAGCTGGGACTTGCCACTCATCGTTCCATCTTCATTGAACGTGATCCGGCTTGCGTTGATGGAGCTCCCCGAGTAAAGCCGCCAGCTGCCGGTCATGGCCCTGCGTGCTTCGCTGAGGTCCGTCACCGTAGCATAGAGGCATACGGTGGGCACAAAGCCGCGCAGGCGCACGCCGTCTTCTTCCGCCTCGATGTACGTCCATTCGCCCAGGGTGCCCAGGCAAATCACCTTGGTGTTTTCCGTCAATCTGGCCAGCGCATCTCGGCTGACCAGCGGATCATCCGTCACCTCCACGTCGTAATGCACGACCGCGGGCATCCTCGTCAGATTCAGTTCAGGCACCACCGCGCCGTCCGGCAGGGCGTCCTTTTTGATGTATCCGATGCGGTTGTGCGTATCGGTGATGTCGTATTGAACCAGAATCCAGTCGCCTTCGCTGCCAAACACCTGTATCCAGCCATTGGTGCTCACGCGCGCCCGTCCCTTTGCGCCGCGAAGGCTCTTGCTGTCCGGCGCGGCATACACGGGATAGGTGTGATTGGAGGTAAAGGAGACGAGGGACGCCGTAAGCGTCCCGCCGGGAAGCTCAGGCGCATTGGAGGTGTCCACCCAGTTTTCGTCATCTTCGGCCAGCGCAGCACAAAGCGGCAGCATCAGGGCAAGCAGCACAAGCAGGAATTTTTTCATGATCCCGCTCCTTTCTTCAGTCAAACGTGGGGCGAAGGATGGGCTTGCCCCCTTGGGTGTAGTCAAGATGCAGCGTGGCGTTGTAGAGGGTATGGGTCTTGGCCGAGCGAAGGCCCGTTTTGCTGACCGCGCCTTTTTCAAGCAGCGTCCTGACCTCCCCCGAAGTCAGGGGCTTTTGCGCATTGGCCAGCACTCCGCCATTTTTCCAGAGCGCAAAATCGCAGGTGCGGTTTTCGCACATGAACCCCTTGGCGCGTTCGGTAATGGCGGCTCCGCACTTGGGGCAGGTCCCGATTTTTTCGCGCAGCGGCGGAAACAGGCGCTCTGCCTGCTCAACGCGCTTTGTACTCCGCGTCAGCTCCGAAACGAATTGCCGAATATCGCGCATGAATTGCTCGGGCTTTTCCTGGCCCTGCTCGATGCCCTTGAGGCGCTGTTCCCACTGTGCCATCAAAAGCGCCGAGCAGAGCGTTTCGGGCAATACCGCAGCCAGCGCCTTTCCCTTGGCCGTGGGCAGCAGCACCTTTCTTCGCCTGTCTCCGACGCGCTCAATCAGCCGGGTTTCAATCAGCTTTTCCAGAATAGAAGCTCGGGTAGCAGGCGTGCCAATGCCTTTGTGCTCCGCATCCTCGGGTATGTCTTCCTTACCCGCCGTTTCCATCGCGTGCAAAAGGGTGCCCTCGGTGTGGTGCGCAGGCGGCGTCGTTTGTCCTTCTGAGATGCTGGCCTTGGGGAACGGGCATTCATACCCTTCGCCTATGCCTTCGGGCAGGGGGAGCGGATGCTCCTCGCGTTCCTCCACGAGCCGGTTTCCAAGACTTCCCCGGAAGGCAGACCCAAACCGCTTGAAGCCCATCTGCACCATGCGCTTGCCTTTGGCCGTGAAGTCGTGACCAGCGCATTCGATGTGCATAACGGTTTCTTCCTCGATGCAGGCATCATCCAATGCGCACAGCAGCCTTGTACACACCAGGAAGAGGAGATCCCGTTCCCCGGTAGTCAGCGCCCTGACCGCCCCATCCTGGCCCGGCATCGTGGATGTCGGAATCAGGGCGTGGTGGTCTGTGACCTCGCTGTCCCTGATCACCTGCTGCGTGTGCATCGCCAGCTCAAGGCCGTTTGCAAACGGCAATGCGCCGCATACCCGTGCCGCCAGTTCCGCAAGTTCCGGCTCCAGCTCGTGGGGCAGGAACCGGCTGTCTGACCGGGGATAGGTCAACAGGCGCTTTTCATACAGCCCCTGGGCGTACTCCAGCGTCTGCTGGGCGGTAAACCCGTAGAGCCTGTTGGCGTCCCGCTGAAGGGAGGTCAGATCGTAGAGGGCGGGCGGGTTTTCGCGTTTTTGCCTGCGCTCGATGCTTTTCACGACTGCCGGGCTGTGGTTGCAGGCGTCCATCAGCCTACGCGCTTCATTCAGATCGGCAAAGCGTTCCGACTCGGCGACAACACCGCAGCCGGTATCCAGCGCGACCTTGTAAAAGGTTTCCGGCTTGAATGCCGAGATGGCCTCCTCCCGCTGCGCGAGCATGGAAAGCGTCGGGGACATCACGCGCCCGACATGCAGCGTAGGGCCATAGAGCAGCGAATACAGCCGCGTGGCGTTCATGCCGATGAGCCAGTCAGCCTGCGCGCGGCACAGCGCCGCCTGATACAGGTTGTCGTAGGCCGCCATGGGTTTCAGGTTGCGGAAGCCTTCCCGAATGGCGCTTTCCTCCATGGAGGAGATCCAGAGACGGCGAACGGGCTTGCGGCATTTCGCGCATTGATAGACCAGCCTGAAGATCAGTTCGCCTTCCCGTCCTGCGTCCGTTGCGCAGATGATCCCGGTCACGTGCTCATCGTTCATCAGGGACGCGAGCACCGCAAACTGCTTTTGGGTGCCTGCGGAAACGGTATACTGCCATGTTTCCGGGAGAATTGGGAGGTCTTTGTACCGCCAGCGGGCGTACCTGGCGTCATAGGCTTCGGGCAGGGCCAGTTCAACCAGGTGCCCGACGCACCAGCTGACCCAAAAGCCTTTGCCCTGAAGGTATCCATCCCGGTGCTCCGCAGCGCCCAGAACCGCGGCAATCGCTCGTGCCACACTCGGCTTTTCAGTGATAATCAGTTCCATGTGCATTCCTCCATGCTTCAAGATGGGTGCAATCTCCGGTCATGCCCTTATTCCTGCTGGGCATGTTCATCTTCATCGTCCTCGTCCAAATCAAAGTCATTGTCTGTGCGGCGGGCGGCGGACTGCTTTTTGCTCCTGATAAGAAGCACCCCACCCGCAAGGCCCATGCCCACCAGGGCGGCAAGCGCAATCCATGCGGTGGTCTTGCCGGACGAATCCTGCGCATCCTGCGAAGGCTGCGGCGTGATGGCCGGTACCGTCGTGGGTTCCGGCGTCACATAGATGATCTCCGGTGTGGGCGTGGGGACTTCTTCCTTTTCCTCATCGGACATAAGTGCCAGCAGATCGCGCTCATCCACAAGGTTCAGGAAGTACGTCTCGTACATCTCCGCTTCCTCATCGACCGGCTTGTCGTAGTCGATGACCAGGTAAAAGGTGTTCCCGTTTTTCGTCTGGAGCGTGATAAACTGCTTGTTGGTCGCCGCGGAGTACAGCACGTCCAGCGCATGGCTGTTGCCGTCGGCCTGATAGGGCATACCGGGGCCGATGGTGATGTACTCCGTCTTGATGATTGTCTCCGGCGTCGGTGCGGCCGTCGGCTCCGGCGTAGGGGAAGGATCGTCCTGAACGTAGATCAGCGAACTGCCCAGGCCGTTGTAACGGTTGGCAGAGGATACCGGCGTTGCCGTCGGGACAGGAGATGCCGTTTCCTTTTCGCCGGTGGGTTTGGCCGTGGGCTCGGGTGTAGCTGTGGGCATTGGCGTCGGATCAGCGGGCTGTGTGTAGTGCGGGTTATCGAGCGATACCGGCTCGGAGAAGTTACCCGCATAGTCAAACGCGCGGACAGCCAGCTTCTCAAACCGGTTCATGTTCTCGTCCAGCTCCACATGCAGCGCTCCGTTTGTCAGCGTGGTGAACAGCATGCTGTTGACCTGCACGCCCGCGACGCCGGACAGATCGTCCTCCACGAACACCTCAAGCGACGTGCCGTTGATGGAAGCGGAGAGCACCGGCGCGGTCAGGTCGATGCAGGCCACCTGGGCGCTCTCTTCAAACGCATGGCCTTGCGGATCGGTCACCCGCAGCGTAAAGGTGCCGTTTTCATGCAGCGCCAGTTCCGCTTTTCCGTCTGCAAACTGGCTTTCACAGTCAATCCAGGCGCTTTCGTTCATTCGATACTCAATTTTCTGCCAGCCGATGTGGTTGATGTCCGTTACGGATACCTTCATCACGGCGCTGTTGCCGCTTGACCAGCCTCCGGGCGCGGTCAGCACGATTCTGTAGGGGGATGCGCTTTCCGCATCGTCAGGCAGCGGCGTTGCTTCTGCCACCGGCGCTGTTTCCGCCGCTGCCCCAAGGGGAAAAAAGGCCGCCTGCACAGCGGCCAGAAAAAGAAATGCCGCCAAACACAGCGGCCATACGCGATTACGCATCGTCATCATCGGCAGATGCCTCCTTTTTTGCGGGGTGAGTTCCTCCTCTGCGGAAGGCACAGCATCCTCATTCCGGGACAGCCCGGAAGGCAGGCCGTCCCCGAACATGGACTGCATGATCTCCGCAAGCTGTTCCGGGGTAACATGGTAGAGCTCCGCTGTCGCATGGATGGCCGTGCGGTCCGCCTGTTGCACCAGGCGGCGCAGTTCTTCCACATCTTCCTGAAGTTCGATCAGCTCCTGCTCGCGCTTTTCCAGCAGAGCATGGAGTTTCTGGCGGTCAGCGGGATAGCGTTTTCTCTTTTTTTCAGTCATGCTTCCTCCTCAGTCCACCGGCAGCCGCCCAAAGCCGTAGATCTTGTCCGACCATTTGCTGCTCTTGAGGTCGGCAAAGCCTACCGGGTCGCCGGCGTGAATCATCATGTCATTTCCTACGTAAATGCCCACATGGGTGATGCCCTCGACATCCGCGCCCATCGTCTTTTCAAAGAAGACCAGATCGCCGGGGCGGGCGTCCTCCCGGCTCACCTCGCTGCAAAGGGAGTACAGCCCATTGGCGCCCCGGCGTCCTACGTCGCCAACCCCCGACTGATTGAATACCCAGCATACGAAGCCGGAACAGTCAAATCCTGTATTCGGGTTGCTGGCCCCGTACACATATGGATAGCCGATATACTTTTCCGCCTCGACCATCAGCGCGAGAAAGTCAGGATCAGCACTCAAAAGCTGTTGCGGAATCGTGTACTTCACCAGTTTGTTTTTGGACTGCACGCCGTTGACCTTCACATTGCTCTTGCCGTCCGACGTGATGACGGGAATACTGTCTTCGTCACATCCAGGCATGAAGTACTGGGGATCTTCCAGAATCACGGATTCGCCCTGCCAGCCATCCATGTCAAAGCTGTTGACCCAACTGCCGTCCTCTGCCCGTCCGGTCAGGGGCGAGATGGATACGAGCAGCGCGGCGACCAAGGCCATGATCCACTTGTGCATGGAGAGCGTCCGGTTTTCATTCATTCGAATCATCATCAGGGGAATGCTCCTTTCTTTTTGGGGAATGACAAAAGGCCCTGCGGATGCAAGGCCCTTTCATTCTCAGCCTGGTATTCTTCCAAAAGAGTGAAAATGCGTTTGCCAATAGGCGTCCTCAAGGTCGGCGAATCCGATGGGATTTCCGCAGTGCAGCATGGTGTGGTTGCCCATATAGATACCGCAATGCGTAATCCCCTCAACGTCTTCGCCCATCGTGCCTTCAAAAAACACGATGTCGCCCGGCTTCACCTCGTCTTGTGAAACACGGGAGCACAGGCTGTGCAGCCCCTTAGCCCCCAGACGGCCGGTGTTGTACACGCCGCTGTTGGTGAACACATAGCTCACAAACCCTGAACAGTCAAAGCTGGTTTCCGGGCTTGCCCCGCCCCAGACATAGGGATAGCCGATGTACTTGCAGGCTTCCTCCATGAGCGTTGCGAAGGCCGGGTCTGCATCCAGCGTCTCCTGCGGGATGTCGTAGAGCGTCGGATCGCGCAGCGGCACCGCATAGGGATTACCGGAGAAAATGCCCTCCATGTTGCCGTGGGAGGCCATGTACAGCGCATACATGCCCATGGTATGGTGGCTCATGCTGACCACGGGCAGATGGGAGAGGTTCTTGTTTTCCAGCCTGACCTCACAGATGGTGTACGCATACGGCACCTGTACGTCATAGGTATTTGTCTCGGTTCGTTTCTGTCCGGTTTCGGGGTCTGTTACGATTTGCGTGCCGGTTCTCGTCTCCGTCCGGTACCGGGTTTCTGTTGAAACCGTCTGCGTGACGACGTATTGCAGCGCAAAGTACTTTTCGATCACCGGGTACGCGGAATCAAGCGTCCATTCCTGTCCGCCGAAGTACGCGGAGATGATGGCGATGAGCACATAGGGATCGTGCCAGATTTCATCGGCATCGACATGATATTCGTCATAGCCGGGATGAACCTGCTCGTAGTGATCCATTTCATCTTGCAGCGCACGCTCCATCTCCGCGTAGGCACGCTCCGCGGCGCGAACGTCGTCCTCTGTCGCCGGGTAGGTGCCGATCACCAGCGATTCCAGAACCGACTGCGCCAGGGGCGTACAGGATTGCAGCCCGCCCATGAGGATCAGCAGCATCGCGCACAGCAGAAGGATCAGCAAGGAGGACGGGTGACTTTGAAAAACCTCAGCCATCCTTCCCGTGACATTGCCGGTTCTGCGCACGGCCTTTCCGACAGCGGGTGCTCCACCCGGGGAAACGCCTGCGGCTTTCAGCGCGGCATACTCCTTGCGGATGGCCCGCTTTTGCTGCCAGCGGGACAAGGGATTGCTGGCAGCCTGCGGATTTTCGGCGCGTTGCCGGGCTGTGAGATACCGAAGGTTGGCTTTGTCCAGCCTTTGTTCCGCCTTTTGTGCCTTTCTGAACGGGCGCAGCTTGTGCGCATGATAGGCGTGCTCGCCCATCTGCAAAGCAGAAGTCCCGAGCCCATCGCCCTGGAGCGCTGCGCTTGCCGCAACGTTGTCATCCTCGTTGGCCTTTGCAAGTTGTCGGTGCAGCTGATCGTGCGCCGACTGGAGGGGGCGCTGTACCGGATGCTGGAGCCGAGGGGGCGGTTTCGCCTCCGTTTCCTCAAACCGAAGCCGGATTTTCTTTCTTCCTTTCGGTGCGGCGGCATGGGCCGCTTCTCCCGCCGCCTGTGTTTTCTCCTTCCCGGAAGGCCCTTTACCGGAGGGTTTTGCATCAACCGGAATGCGGCCTTTCTTTAGTGCCTGTTGGCCTTTAGTCTCAAGCGTGGACGCTGACAAATCCGGTTCAAGAACAGCCGACGTTCCGACTTCATCCTGCCGTAGGGTCTTCTGCTCCTGCTGAACCTCCTGGACCGTCAGCTTCAGGCGATGGGTTTGCAGTTTTTTCCTTGCATGGTCATAGTGTTCTGCGGCCTGTTCAGCTTTTTCGACCTTTCGTGCCAGCTTTGGGTTCTCCAGCTCCTCTTTGGAGAACCGGAGCCGGGGAGAGTCTCGCTTATTCGTCAATCTGCATCACCTCCATATTAGGCATCACGATGTGTAAGGTCATGTTGACCCTGTTGAAGAAATACGCTGTTTACTTCAAAAAGGCATAGAAAAACCGGCATGAAACGTACATGCCGGTTGGGGAGCGATGCGCAATATGCTTTGCAAAGCACTGAGCGAATTGACCATTACTCCATAGGGTTTTCTTCTTCGCCCTCCATCGGGAAAAGATAACCCATCAGTTCCCATACAAGTTCTTCTGCCCGATCCGGCAAAGAGGTATAGGAGACGACCTGTTGGGAAACACCGTTGCGATAGGTGATGTCGAGCTGCCAGCAGACCGGTGCATCGCCGATCTCCGATTCATTCTCTGCATCATCCCAGTCGTCATCCTCATTCCAGTCATCTTCGCCTAAAGCGTAGTCCTCCTGCCAGCAAAAGATTTCCAGATGATGAACCATCCATTTGAGCAGCTTCGTCATCTTGTCCGACTGGATATAAACAGCGCGTTCCTGCCCATCCTCTGTCATACTGATGACGGAGCCCTTCCTGTTGACGCGAAAAATGGCATTCAGCGAGATTTCATCGCCGTACTCATCATAGACATCGCTGTTCACCATGAGCGACAGGTGATCTACATGGTACTGCTTTTTCTGCCGATTGCGTTCCTCAAACGGAAAACGGCACTCGTAGGCTTTCTGGGCCGCCTCTTTGATGATCGGGCGGTCGTCATGGCAACGCTTTTTCAGCCAAGCGCATTGCTCCTTGGACAAATACCATGGCAAATTCAGGATGCGCGTCAGCGCCATTGCCTGATTGCGTTCCTCAAGGGGCATGGCAGCGCAGCTTTTGCAGATGTGGGCCGCATGGCCCTTTCCGGAGAATTTCTCATTGGCCTTGTGCTCGCCGCAAATTTGGCAGTAGTGACCGTGCTTCTTCATTTTCCTAGCCCTCATGGTCAATTATCGCTTTGAAACGATATTTCCCATAATCTGCGCCATTGAGACGCTCAAGCAAGTCCGCTTTACGCATCTTGGTCAGCAATGCACTGGCAGGAGAGCCGGTCAGTCCTGTAGAACGCATGACATCGCTACGATTAAAAGCCGTTTCTGTGCCATACTGCTTATACAGCAATGTGATTTTTTCAAGCGTAGGCTGCTTGTAGGGCAGCCCCTGAATCCATTGAGGAACGGCACCTTTCTGATTTCCCGTTTTCCTGTTTTCCTGTTTTCCTGTTTTCCCGACTTCAACGCTGTAATTCAGGTTGAAAAGCGTCACGATGAAATTCGTGCGATCCGAGTAAAACTGCGGCTCCAACGCCTCGCGGAAGTTGACCGCCCGGTGGTAATCTGCCTTGATCTTCTTGAAGCCGCTGCCCCGGCGCTCCATGTAGTTCATCCTGCTGAATACATCCGCAATCACAGGATTGCGGCGCTTGGAGGGAACATAGTCCGTATTCAAATCCTGCACCCGAGAGCCATCCATCATACCACCGGGAGAGTAAATCTCCATCCGATCATCAAAGATGTCAATATGCACCTCGCTGCCGGTGATCATGTAATCCCTGTGAATCAAGGCGTTGACCAGGCACTCGAGCACAGCGCGCTCTGGATAGTCAGGCATTTCAGTACGTCCGGTATCCGTCTTTTTCCAGCGCTTTTTTGTGTTATTGCGCACAAAGTCTTCTCCATTTTGAAGAAGCGTGATCAGACTGCCGCTGAACTCCTTGTCATCTAAGGCCTCCATCACGCCGGACGCCTTGTCCAGCCCATTCCAGCGGGTACAGAACAGCCGGGAGAATCGCATGGGCGATTCGTCAGCCAGCAGCGCGCCCGCATGGGTCAGGAAGCCCTTTTCATCCACCAGCCCAAACGAAACAAAGTCCTGTGCGTCCATTTCAAGACCGGTGCGCTGGCGGTAAACAGAGCGGAGCTTGGTAAAGGCAAAGCTCTCAAACCGATACAGCGTGGAGAGGCTGTCATAGGTGCTGTTGCTTCCGCGAAGAACAAGCCGTTTCAGGTCGGTGGCTGTGGCCTGTACGCTCTCATTGCCCACACGGATATAGGCGATGCGTCCGCCATCACCGATATAATAATACGGCGTTTCAGCCCCTGCGGCGACGTGAAGCAGAATGAAGTCCTTTCCCTCCTCCTGCCTGATCTGCAGCTCAATCGACGGAATGGGGTCCATCTTGCTTTTGACAGCCTCGCTGATCTTCTCGCTGGCTGTTTTCACATCAGGAAGCCCTTTCACGACATCGTCATCCGCAACGCCGAACAGGAGGACGCCGCCGCTGCCATTGGCAAAGGCGCTGACGCTCTTCAGCCAGCTTTTGGGCCTGCGCTCTTCCAGCGTTTCCTTTTTGTCGTATTCCGTTGCTTCGCCAATATAGGCCCTGATCTTCACAGCATGCACCTCATTACTCTGTCCTCACTGGCATATCACGAAAAGCCACTTCCTTTCTTTATTATAAGAAGAATAATCCTAAATATCAAGCGTTGCGACAGGCCGCCTGATACGAACACATTTCAAGCTCTTGGAAGGCTACTGATTTTCTCGTATGCTGCATGATCCAAGAGGTCTGACGGCTTGGTCGTCATGATGCTGTAGAGCCTGGTGTTCTTGGGGAAGCGATCCTGGAAGGGCAATATGACATTGCCATAGAAAAGCAGCCCCTCGCCTTCTCCGGATTGCGTCACATAGGACAGCTGATGCGGGGAAATGCCCAGCTTTCGGGCCAGAATTTCGCGGTCGCCTGCCGCCTGATTGAGCATGTAGATGTAGTCGCTGTTTTCAAAGATGTTCTCAATCTCCTGACTGGCCAGCAGATCTTTGACGTTTTGCGTGATTCCGGTGGGGATGCCGCCCCACTTGCGGAACCGCTTCCAGATTTCCACGGAATAGGCGGCGGTTTGCTCCTCTTTGAGAAGCAGGTGGAACTCGTCCATATAGTACCGGGTGGACTTGCCCTCGGCGCGGTTGGCGGTCACGCGGCCCCATACCTGATCCTGGACGATGAGCATACCCAGCTTTTTGAGCTGCTTGCCTAGTTCCTTAATGTCGTAGCAGACGAGCCGGTTGTTGACATCCACGTTGGTGCGGTGGTTGAACACGTTCAGGGAACCCGTCACATAGATTTCCAGCGCCGTGGCCAACCGCTGCGCTTCCTTTTCCTCCTGTGCACGCAGGGCATTGTACAGGTCTTCCAGAATCGGGATGTTTTCAGGCCGGGGATCGTTGAGGTAAGGCTGATAGATGATGTGCACCGCACGGTCGATGAGCGTCTTTTCAATGGGCTGCAAGCCATCTCGCCCGCCGACAATCAGCTCACAAAGCGACAGGATGAAATCCGACTTGAGGGACAGCGGGTTTTCTTCCTCACTGTAATTCAGGTTGATGTCCATCGGATTGATGTAGCTGCTGCTGGTGGGCGAAATGCGGATGACCTGTCCGCGGAACGTGTTGACCAACGGGAAATACTCGCCCTCGGGATCGCAGATGATGATGTCGTCGTCGGTCAGGAGAATGACGTTGCAGATTTCGCGCTTGGCGGCGAAAGATTTGCCGGAACCCGGCGTACCCAGAATCAGGCCGTTGGGGTTCTTCAGCTTTTTCCGGTCCACCATGATCAGGTTATGGGAAAGGGCGTTCAATCCGCAGTACAGGGCCTCGCCGCCGGTCTGGAAGAGTTCCTGCGAGGTAAAGGGCACAAATATGGCGGTGGAGCTGGTGGTCAGGCCACGCTGGATGCGGACCAGATTGTGGCCAAGCGGCAGGCACGACACCATGCCGTTCTCCTGCTGGAAATCCAGCGGAATCAGCTGGCAGTTGTGCTGCTGCGCCAGGCTCTGCGCCTGTTTGACATTGAGGGCGAGCTGCTTTTTGTCGTCCGCCGTGTTCATCACCAGGAAGGTGATGAGAAACATGCGCTCGTTGCGGCTTTGCAGATCTTCCAGCAGCTTCTTGGCCTCGCCGCCATAGGTGGCCAGGTCGCTGGGGATGATGTCCATGTCGTATCCGGCGCGTACGGCCTTCTTCTGCTCTTCAATCTTCATCTTATCAAGGTCCGTGATCTTGCGCTTGACATCCCGGATCGCCGCAATCTGGTCAATCGCGCGGATATGCAGGGATACGACGAGACTGGATTCCATCGCGAGGAAATCCGCCAGACACCGGTCGTTCAGGTCCGAGGCCAGAATGGAGAAAAAACTGACCTCGGCCTGCTTTTTGCCCATCCCGAAGGTGCGCTTGTCGCGGAAGTCAAAGCTCGACGGCGCGATGAAGTCCTTGGTGGACAGCCCCGAAGGCGCAAGCCATTTCCAGTCAAAGAGGAAAGGCGCCTGCGTATCCATGTGGAACATGTCGTGCATGAGCTTGAGCCGTTCCCTGCCGTCAAGCGGGGTGGCGGCTACGCCCAGCCGCTTGAAATTGTTCAGCAAATCGATTTCAATGCGCTCAAGCCTGGGCTTCGCCGCTTTGATACCCTCGGCTTCAATGCCGAAGGTGATGAACTTGGTCTTGGTCAGGCCGTTATTGCCCTTGGCCTGCTGGGTTTGCAGCATGTCCGCATACTCATGCCGGATCTCATCGTTGCCGTCCTCCCGGTCGGGGATCAGAATGCTCTGCTCAAAGACCTCTTTACTGGCCGTGAGATTGAGAAAAGAGAATTGCAGGTGAATGCTGTTGTCAAAGTAATTGAGGAAATCGCACCAGCCCTCAAAGATGGCGGTCTTGTCATCGTTTTGGGCCAGTTGATAGTTGATGTCCTGAAAGCGGATGGTCTTGGTGTAGTATTGATCGGTGACGCGGCAGATCCCGTCCGGCCACATGCGCTGATAGGGGATCGTCGCCTGCGCAGTGCGCGGCCCCTTCCGGTCCTGCTGCTGTCTTCGGGCCATGAGCGCCTTGAGCTGCTGCTTTTCCGCATGGGACAACCTGATTTTTTCAGTGCGCTTTGCCATGAAGGATTTTCTTCACCTCCCGCCTGCTGCGGATGTTCTCTTCGATGGTTGCATAGAAGTTTTCGGTCTGGTAAATGCGCCTGCGCGGACGGACAAAGCGGGCCTGCATGTAGTGCTGCAGGAGCACTTCAAGCGGCTGGCCGTGCCGTTCGTACATGGCAAACATGAAAAATGGGATCATCGCCATGATCATCAGCAGCGAGGCCACGCTGGTGCCCACGGCCCCTTTGGTCAGAAAGAACAGGGGCACGCCCGCAAGCGCGCCCAGGCTGAAACAGATGATCTGGCGTTTGGTGAGATTGAAAACGAGCTTGGATTTGACGCGCGTCAAATCCTTGGGAACCGGTACATAGGCCATCATGATCCTCCTTGCAGGCGGCTATTGATTTGCCAGCGCAGGGGCAGCAGCTTGCCCACCTGCGCGCGGCTTCCCTGCCGCTTGGGTTTTCTTTTTCGCAGCGTGCTCTGCCGTTTCTTTTTCCTTGACGCCTGGCTGTTGCTCAATGTCATGCTCATTCCCTTCATCAGTGTGCATTGAATATGGATTTGGCGACGCTGCTGCTCTTGAACAGCGTAAAGCACAGCAGCACCGTATAGCCGATACATGTCCACAGCGCGGTGCTGACATCGTCTTCAACGCTGATGTCCTGCACCAGCACGGCATAGATGCCCACGCACACCATGATCAGAAACGCCTGAAACCCCAGGGCAAACAGGGAGCGAAGGTAGTTTTGGCCCATCTGCCCCCATTCCCGGTTGACCATGGTGGCCATGGGGATCGGCGCAACCGAGGTGACCATAAAGATTTCAATCATGCGCCCGTACACGATGATGAAAATGCAGATGCTCAGCGCCCAGGCGATGATGCCGATCAGGGAAGACTGGAACCACAGGCCAAACAGCGGCCCGATCTCCATATCCATGAGCCGCGCCTCGATGTCGCCCATCAGCGCGCTGACATCCATGGCAGTATCGGCGATGATCACGCCTGCCGCCTGATTGACCACATGCTGCGCCACGTCGAACACGCCCATCACGATGTTCCAGGTGTTGGTGACGATGAGCACCGCGGCGAAGGTTTTGAAAATCCACTTGAAGAACAGGAATGTATCAAAATCGTGCAGGTTGTTGCGGTCAATCAGCATCTGGATCAGCTCCAGGCACATGACGAAGGTCAGAATGATGCCGGCAATCGGAACCATGACATTTTCAGAAAGGCTGCGAATCATGCCAAAGATGCTGCTGTTCCACGCCTGCGGCGAAGCGCCCACCGTGGTGGCGGCATCCGCGACCTGCGTGTTGATGCTGTCAAACAGCCCGGTGAGGTTGCTGACGATTCCGCCAACCAGCAGCCCCTTCAGCCATTCGGTCACTTTATCCCAAATGAAATTCAAGCGGGCATCCCCCCTTTAAGCCCTCCCCCGGAAACCCGGGAGAGGGCAAAAGACTGGTTGGTGTGCATCAGCCGAACAGGCCGGAGAGCAGGGGAACAAGGGTCGTGCCGATCAGGGCAACGCCGCCGCCGGCCATGAGCTGCTTGATGCCCTGGCTCTTCGCGCCGGGGTTATCATTGCCATACCCTTCAAGCAGATTGATCACGCCCCAGATGCCCAGACCAGCGCCGATCGCGATCACGAGGGTCTGAAGAACCGTAACAGCAGAGTTGAAAAAAGCCATAGAATACCTCCGTTTCGACTATAAAAGGCCGCCGTATCCGGCAGCCTGTAACTGTGTGCGATCCGTCCATTCCTCCAAAAGCGCCTCGTCCTCCTCGGGCTTGTCGCTCACGGATACCTCGAACGCTTCGTACTCCTCTGCCAGCCTGAGTTTCAGCCGGCGGGACAGATACTTTTCAATGTCAAGGGCGTTTCGGGGATTGAAATCAGACAGATATTTGTAATTGGGGTGACGGGTGATGTCATACTTTTCCGATAAAAAAGGACGGACGCCGCGCAGCTGGAGAATGCACTTGCTCCCGTCCATCACGGCGATCTCGTCCACTGACATCAGGCTCTTGCCCAGTTTTTGATAGTTCAGGCTGTGCGAAATCTCGCGCCCTCGGCTTTCGCCGGTGTTGAACGTGTCGATGGTTTCCTTGCCCAGCAGTTCCTCCATTTCCTTGAGTGTTGTCTTTTCCTTGCCGCCCAGAAAGAGCAGGGAATCGCAGTTTCCGGCTATGGTGTCGGCATGGTCCTTGTAGATCGCCTTGAGCTGGCTTTGCGCCTGGAGGACGATGCAGGCGGAGATCTCGCGGCTTCGGATGGTGGCGATGAGCTTTTCAAAATTCGGGATTTGGCCGATATTCGCAAACTCATCGATCAAGCAGCGCACATGCACCGGAAGCCGCCCGCCATACACATCATCCGCTTTTTCGCACAGCAGGTTAAACAGCTGCGAGTAAGCCAGGCTGATGAGAAAATTGAAGCTGGCATCCGTATCGGACATGATGAAAAACAGCGCCGTGCGCTTGTCTCCGATGGTGTCCAGCGACAGCTCATCGTAGGCGGTAATCTCCCGCAATTCGTCGATGTCAAAGACCGCAAGTCGCGCGCCGCAGCTCACCAGTATGGATTTCGCCGTCTTGCCGGACGCCATCTTGTACTTGAGGTATTGCCGGACGGCAAAGTGCTCCGGTTTTCGCTGCGCAAGGGCTTCAAACAGGTCATCCACCTCATTGCAGTAATCCTCGTTGTCCTCCCGCACCTGCATTTTGTCGAGCATATCAATGAGCGTCGCAAAGTTTTGCTTCTCCGGCTCCAGCTCATAGTGAATATACCCGATCAGGGCCACGTACAGGAGCGTTTCTGCCTTCACCCAAAAATCATCGCCTCCTTTGCCTTCGCCTTTCGTGTTCAGAATCAGCGCGGTCACCAGTTTCAGGATGTCCTTTTCACTGTGAATGTACGAAAAAGGGTTATAGTGCATGGACTTCCTGAAATTGATGGTGTTCAGCATGCGCACTTCATAGCCGGCGGCGGCCAGCATTTTTCCGCACTCCACGACCAGCGTCCCCTTGGGGTCGGTGACCACCAGCGAGGTGCCCTTGGTCTTCGTGCATTGCATGATGTATGAGGTAGGCACCCTGCGCCTTGCTAACTTTCATCAGTAGGTTTCAGGGAGC
>ERZ1643251.551-NODE-551-length-52577-cov-108.762519_pt1 | contig 52577 bp, 75 predicted proteins | sample MGYA00579261_ERZ1643251 | MGnify/ENA primary metagenome ERZ1643251 (study PRJEB29033, sample SAMEA4952267) | chicken gut metagenome | biome: Broiler Chicken; feature: Gastrointestinal Tract; material: Caecum | place: Ireland | collected 2018 | study: Broiler...
CAACAACAACAACAACAACAACAACAACAACAACAACAACAACAACAACAACAACCTAAACGCAAGAAGTCCGCTATTCAAATAGAAAAAGAAAAGAGAAGAGAGACCAGCAAGCGTGTTAAGAAACAAACTATTCCTACAGAAAATTTAAAAATTAACACCAAAGAGAATACTGACAATGTTTCTACTATAAAAAATATTTGTAATCGAGAAGGGCTATCTCAATATCAAGGCGAATTGAGAGGAGAGACTTATAATAAAGTGTCTACTAGAGCTTTTGGTCGAAATAAAGAATTTTTTGAAAAATTAACAGGAAACGACATTCAATCCATGTTACACGATTTGAAACAACAAGAAGTAGATGCTAAAACAAATGAAGAATTGGAACAAATCATGGCTGCGGAAACACTACTCTTACAATACGCATATAACAATCGAAACAAACAATTTAAAGAAATAAAAGATTGGATTATGCGTATGCACAGAATCAATTTAAGTAATGCTGGTAGACAATTAGGTCTTTGGTCTAGTGCTGGTGGATTTAGTAGGGGTGCCGCCGATAGATTCGCTAGGGAAATGTCTAAGCGATTTAATCAAGAAATTAAGTTTACTGACCAATTAATGGAAGAGACTATTACCGACGGAGTTAGTCTTGAAAAATTTAAAACTTCTTTGCTAGAAAGAATCAATCAATTAAATGAGCAAATAAAAAATGAAAAAGACCCACAAAGAAAATGGGAATTACAACAAGAAGTAGATTATTGCGATAATTTATACGACCTATTACAAGACGGAGAATATGCACAAGCGGTAGACTTGTTTACAGAACACTTGCGAGAATTAGACACTAACCAAGCGAAAAATGAAGAAAAAATAGCTGAAATTTATAAAAAGATTATAGATTTCTTGGTTCAAAATATAGATGAAACAGGACAATTTAGAGAAGGAACTAAAGTATCTATTCTTTCGCCTGAAAATAAAGCTAGATTATTGAGGTTTTGGTCCAGCATGAGGTCATTTAGATATTTGGCAATGCTGTCATCGCCTACAACAGCTGGAAAAAACGCTATAAGTAATACTGCAGTAGCAGCTCAAGCGATAATAGAAGACTTGGTTTTGAAAGGTCTTGAAAACACACAAAGACTATATCAACCATCTCAACTCAGATATACTGGTAACTTCGATGACGAATTTAGCAACTATGTAGACGAGTATTATGGAGCCAGAATTAATTCTGATACAAATGGAGATAAATATAATGCTAGTGAACGAGACAGTCTCAAAACAGAATATGCTAAAGAGACTGACCCTATACGAAAAAGTAAAATTTTAGGTTGGCTAAAAAGATTTCAAGAAAAAATGTTGAATGATAAACCTTGGACTAGACGAAGAACAAAACGTAATCTAAAAAATACCTTAGCTGGTTCTCATCAACAGATATTATATAATGTAGAAACGACTTTAGGTACCAGATACGGAATCAATGTAAACCCTGTAAAAAATCCAAATTATCAAACTCAACTTATAAACAAAATAGCAGAAACTAATCCTGAATTAGCCAGAGAATATGCTAATGCTATTTCCAGCAATAGTTCTGCGTTAACATCTATTGTTAAACTAGGAAATCAACTCAAATTAGATATTATGGAGCAAATATACCAGAAATCTTTATATAGGGCTAATAAGTTATTCTTTAAATTAGATAACTGGTTCTCTAGAACGGAATCTAGATTACGAAAAACACGCCCTGTGATAGCCGAAATGCTGAGTTTTATTCAGCCATTCGTAAGAGTTGCTGCTAATACTACAATGTATACGATAGATAGAAGTCCTATAGGATTAGCTAAAGGATTTGTAAAATATCTTAAAACTAATGCTACGTATCTTTCGGATATGCGACAAGAAATAACTAATTACTATAAAGAAGAATATTATAAGCAAATGTCTAAAAACAATAAAAATTTTACATTCAAGCAAGAAGAATTTGCAAATTGGTATTCTAAAAACTGTGATACCGAAGTAGTAAATGCGTTAAACGGCGACAAACAAGCCATCAAAAATGTAGCTCAAAAATTAATTGACAATGGTCTTATATCTCACATGGCTATTGGTACTAGCGATATTTTTGCTAGGGCAGATACCTTAGAGAGTATATCTCAAGGGATGGTCGGCACTTCGCTTATGGTTGTTGGCATCATATTAGCTGCTGTGTTAGATAACTTTGATTATGAAGACGACGACGATTATCTCGGACCAATATTGAGAATTGGAAATGTTAAAATAAGATTAACCGACTTAGCTCCATTCTCTACTATGTTTGTTGTGGGTGCAATGATTGGTACTGATAATGTTGATGATAAATTTGAAACCATATTCAGTGTTCTTGCCGACCAGACTCTCTTAAATGTAGTAGAATCTGCATTAACATATAGTAATAGTTTAACAGATTATCTAGAAAATCAAACAATAAACTCCATACAATCATTCATTCCGACAATAACCAGAAATATTGCTAGAATTTGGAGTGCTAAAAAAGATAAATCTGGTAATTTCTGGCAAAAATTATGGAAAACCACACTGAGCAATACTATGTTTTTCAATTATTTAGTAGCAGATAAGGTTAATCCATATACTGGCGAACCTGAGAAATATTACGAATCTGGTTTCTTAGAAGGCATATTCAATCTAATCAACCCTATAGGTTTTAGAATAGATGTGAAATCTGAACTAGAACGAGAAGCCGAAAGATTGGGTGCCGAAACCACAGGTTCTAGTGGTAGTTATACTATAAATGGTAACTCGTTTAGTGCTACAGGAAAAACCAAAGAGAATCTAAATAAATTCAGAGCTGAATATCTAACAGAACAATACGATAAAATTGTATCTGGTGACCAATTAGTAACCGTCAAACAAGACGACGGAACATACATCACAACCACTTACAATCGATTAACAGATGAGCAAAAAGCCAATGTTTTACAAAATTTATATTCTAAAGCTAGTGACATCACTAAAATAAAATATTGGTTAGATTCAGGTAACTTATATTATGAAAATAATAGAAATAAATATTTAGAATATAGAGCCATATTATCGTCTAATTCATTAGTATATAGACCTAATTGGAGTGGTTCTAAATTTGTGGAGAGATAAATATGAAGGTGTATAGAATTTTTGATAAACAAGAACAACATTTTGTTAAAATTGGTAAAAGAACTAATGATATTTATGTTAGTAAGCCATTAGTAGAATCTACATTAAAAAGATATTACAATCTAGAGAATGTTTCAGATAGATTTGATGTTATAGAATATGAATTAGTAAGAACAAAGAAATAAAAAAGAGAGGTTAATTCCTCTCTTTTTTTGTTGTAATTTCAACTACTGCTGGATTTGCATCATCGCCAATGGCTTGCACATATCTTTTGATGGTGTCTATCTGTAATGCCACTGCTTTAAGTTCTCTGGTTATATTATCGATTTTAAAATTATATTCTCTTTCAATCTTTTGAACTTTATAATCTTTTTCTCGTCCTACATTAGACATCTCATCAATTAAATATTGTTGTCTACCAACTAATTTATTGTATTTTCCAATTACTTTTTCTTCACTAATATTTTTCTTCATTTTTATTCCTCCTCATAATCTTTACATGGTAAATCATTCATTTCTGGATGATAATCCATCATATATAATAGTGTGAATATATTCCACATAAACGCTCTATCGTGAGGCTCATCTTTGTCGCCTCTCTTGAATTTTACATAATGCCTCATCGCAGAGTCTATACAACAATGAAACGGCAGTCCTTTTTCCATATTTCTGTCTGAATATTTCTTGGCTCCATCAGCATAATGTTTAGATAATTCTAGATATGCAGTCTCATAAGAATCGTAGTACTTTTTAATAAATTGATGCAAAACGGCACTCAGCAGATTAATATCCCCTCTTCGGACAAATTCTTCTATCCATTCTGGTATATCATCGTTTGTTAATCTACCATAAACCTTGTTATACACTAAATCACAACGACCTTTTTCTTCGTCGATTTCACGAACAGCTCCCGTTGAAAATTCTGTTCGTTTTCCACTATCTTTAAGTTTCATAATCATATCCTCACTATATTAGTTACTATTTGCATACCATCTTTTTTACGCAAAGCATTTACAACTAAAACGCTAGGGTTTCTGTCGGCTGGTTTATAACATTTTTGTTCAGCATAACCACCGTATTTCAAAAATGCGTTTGCGTTATAAAATGTTCTTTGATGTTCCTTAACCCTTTTTGTTTTTGGGTCGTATAAGAATATCATATCATTATAATTAATTTTAGTATGAGTATGGCTGTGGATATATAAATCCACATTAGGTAACACCAGAGTCATATCTTGAAGAGCGTTTGCTGTAGCACCTGCTCTACGACCTCCGCCAGAACCGCCGTGAATACCATAAACAACATACTTATTAGTTGAGTTCTTCTTTCCATAAGATTTACCAAATTCTATTGTTAAAACATAAGAATTTTCTACTAATTTATCTTTTATCCCTAAAGCGTAAGCTACAGCTCTTAATGGATTTATTCCAGCAACAAGACTTGTTCGATATTCGTGATTTCCTGTAGCCATAACCAAAATCTTATCTTTAACTGGTTTCAACAAATCAATTAACAAGTCTTGTTCTTCCTCGATTGTCATTTGTTCTTTGTATGAGTCTGATTTACTTGTTTTTAAAGCATTGTTAATCAAATCGCCATTTAAAATAACATAACAATCTTTTGTTTTCTTTACATAGTCAATCGTGTCTTTTATTAATTCCAAATCACACAATTCATCTCCGATGTGCATATCCCCTAATACCATTAATTGAAATGTATTTTGAGGCACATCTAACTTAACATTAAATTCATTCATCGTAATATTTTTCCTTTATAAATTCTAGACTTTTCAAAAAATCTTCTGGGTTCAATGAACCTTTAGATAGTTTTCTAATTTCTATTATTGTATATGGAACTAAAATTTCAACAGAATACCTTTTTATTAACGTCTCATCTGTAAAGGGATTTGTCGTTGTTATGAAATCTCCTTTATTGTATTCGTCTAACATTCTATTAGTCTTTAAATAGTTTAAAAACTTCATGAAAGTATCGTATAAATCTAGTCTTTCACTTTTATATGTCTTGTGTAAAGTGGTTATGATAACTCTATATTCTTTATTCATCTTCTACCCACTTTAAATGCGGTCCACCAAACTCTTCAGGCTTCAATTCAAATTCAACGCCTATGCACAACTCATCACACCAAAGCTTTATCTCGTATTCATTTTTTAATAAAAATTCGATTATCTTATACCAGTGTTTTTTATTATATGCTATTAATTCCTCCTTCTGGTCCCCGTCAGGGTTATTTATCAATATCTCTATTTTATTCATACCCACCTCAATTCTTTTACTTTATTTTTAGCAAATTGGATATACCACTCTCTATCAAGACTATCAATCATGTGTAAATCGTCATTCAATAACATACATCTTTCAGGAACATCGGCTATTTTATCTAACCTTGGTTTCCCATCTTCGCAGACTTTATACTTTTTAATTGTCCCATAATGAGTGTTTGTTGTTGCGACCACCCTATTAATTTTATTACATAGACGTGGTTCATTATTTACATAATGATAAGTCTTTGTGTAAGTATATCCTGTCTTTGCTGTAAAACAGAATTTAAAAATATCATTACATTCATTTATAGTATCTTCGATAGGCTTTCCTTCAGTATAATAATATAATATCGCTTCGTGTGTTATTGGAGCATTTAGATTAGCAATACTCTCTTCCGCTTGATTAGTCCACTTCCCCTTCAATTTATACGGTTTTTTAGGGTTATCGGTTACTTCAATATAATTATTAACATCTCTTTGAAAGAACATTTTAATATAATCATATTCCATTGTAAAACCTGTTAGATTTTCCCACTCAGATACTACTTTTTTTAGCTCGTCTATTTTATCATTTAATATTTTAACTAGAATACCATCGGTATTAGTTTGTATGATAATTGCTCCTACTTTATTGTATATTTTATTAGCTAGAGCTGCAAGCAGTAATTGTCCTAAATAACAAAGAGAACTTGCTTGATATTCATCATACAACGCGTTATATTTATTTTTTGTCGCACCATAAGTAGTGTTTAAAATTAATTTCAAGCCTTCTTGTTGTGCTTTGAGAGTTTTCCATTTATCAGATTTACCATTAAGTTTTTCTTCTTCTTTCATCTGTTTTTTCAGATTAACTCTCATATCATAGATTTCTCTATACTTTTCAGGCTTAGCGACATTTCTACTCAGATAACCAAAATTCATCATAAGATTGGGATAATAAGAAGTCACATCAATATTGATTAATGACGCTTGATTGTCTGCTTTAGTTACAATATTTTCTGAATATACTGAATGAATACCGCCAATGCCGAACACAATCTTGTTATCAAATAGATTAACTTCTTTCGAGTCATCATTCAAATGGTCAAACAATGACAACACACTTTCTGGAAGATTTTCGTGGAGATATTCGCTAACTCTTTCAGGTATTATAAACTTATCGTCCACTACTCGTTTCTTAGGGGTTGCTTCCAATACTAGAGCACATAACTTAGCATTAGTGCTTTTTAATGCCGTGTGAAGAGGAATACCAAACATCTCGCTTAACATTTTTTTAGCGTCTATATATTCTCTTCTATGCTGTAAAAGTTTTATTGTGGCTTCTACGTCGTGTTTACAATATTTGATGACTTCGGCTTTATCTTCTTCGGTTAAGTGTTCTTTATCAAAGGAAACATCGCTCTCTTTAATAGACATCCCTATATTAGATTCAAATTCTTTCAGAGAACCGAATTTCCAGTCATCATACAAATCAGAGAAATTAAATTTATTCCAGAAAGTATAATTGTTAAAAGGGTCACTCTCATCATTAGTTTCTACAATAGCCTTCGATAGTTCGTATAATCTATAAGGGTCGCAGGAGTGCATAATTCCATTTAATATTCGCAAGTCATAACCTTTAATATTAAATCCTATGAGACATCTTTTTATAATCAATTCCTGTAATATTTTCTTATAGTCAAGAGTTTCACTGGTTAAGACTTTCAACTCGTTCATATCGTCTGGATTAGTATATACCATACACCACCAGTCTGGAAACACCTCCATATCGAATACTACTTCTTGTAAATCAGACATCTGATGTTCCTCCACAAGTAAAAGTATAATTTTCCTTAGGTTTACAATAAACACAACAATTTTGCCAAGGAGCCATTACACTACCGCATACTGGACATTTCCAGCCATATACAACAACATCAGAAACTGACACCGTTGGCTGAAGATACGTGTATTCACAATTACTCGTTGTTGTCTTTTTCATCTTCTTTCTCCTTTTCTATCTCTATTATTTCTGAACCGTCTTCTAGTGCGTTTATTGTCATAAGTACGGTATTACAATAAGGGCATATATATGCGGTATAACAATATTTACCCTCAGCACATCTGCTCGCAACGTCTTTCGGTTCTGCAATAAATTTTGTTCCGCAACTACAAACCAGTAGTTCAGAATCTTTATCTAATATTATCATACATACCTCCAACATTGATTTACTTCTTTCTCTTCTTTCCATGTAGTGTTTCTCTTCACCATCTTTAATGTGTCGCAAAGTTCTTTATCAAAATTTACTTTCTTCAATGGTTTAAAACCAGTGTCTCTACAATATTGTTCATACTCAACAAACACATCCATACATGGTCGATGGTCTAACTTATCTCTCGTATAATTAGCGTCTCTGAGAAAACTCAATACTGAAGATTGGTTAGTTTTATATTCTTCAAGACTGCGTTTAGAAGACTCACACTCGGTCAAACTATTTCTTTTTAAAGCGAGCATTAATTTTTCGATAGCCACGCTTAACAAATACTCATAATCAGAATCGGTTAATCTATCCATAAAAAATGGGTCTGGATTTTCGATTTTATGGTTAATCTCTATAATCATAACTCTTCGATAAAAACCACTGCTTCTATCATAGACTTCAGGTAAATGGTTAGTTGTAAAAATTAATTTAGCAAAATTACTAAAATTGAGTGGTTTTTGAACGTATTTTTGTTCAGCGGCAAACATTTCTCCCGTAACTAACTTTTTTAAAATATCTGTTTCTTGGAGTCCTTTATAAGGAATATCGTCGCCCAGATTAATCAACTTACCAAATAATTCTGCTGGCTTAAATGGTCGTTCTAAATCGTTTAAAGATAAAAATGCTGCATTCTCGTCGCCTATGATATTTCGTATGATTTTCAGATATGTTGACTTTCCAGTTGAACCATCGCCATAACAAATAAAGAATTTCGAGAATACATTTTTTCTAATAAGACAATATCCTATTATCTCATACAACAGGTCTTTTTTATCTTGTTCTCTATTAGATATTTGATTGAAAAAGTCGTCTATTATCTGTGAATATGGTGCATCAGGAATATAATTACAATCTATATAAATTGTATTGTAAACTGATGGTGTGTGCGGATATAGTGTCATATTTGCTAAATTTAAAATACCATTTTTAAATACTATTTCATTCCAATTTTTATTTAATTCATTAGAATTTACCCAAGATTTTAATTTAATAAACTTCACTATTTCTTTTCTCTTATTGTCTTTAAGATTTGGATTATACTCCATATGAATAATCCGTTCCAATTCTGTTATATCAGATAATTTTCTATAATATTTTCCATTATAAAGATAACACTCATCGTTACAGGTGATTATTTGTTTATCTTTAATTATTCTGGATGCTAATTTTTCTTCATAACAACCTTTATCCTCGTCTTTTTCTTCTTGTTTCTTCAGAATATCATCTCTTAAAACAGTTTTTTGTAGTTCTGCATCGGTCAATGGTGTCTTAAACAGATAACTATTTATCAGCCTAATGGATTCGCACTTTTCGCTCAACGTCAAATCTTTTGCATAATCTATCAAAGATAAGATATGTTTTAATAGAGCGTCATTTCTGCCATCGCCTTCTCCCATGCCAATAAAATTAGAATGAACTTTTAAATCTTTTAATGGTATTAAGAAAAACGGAACATCGCTAACATCGTTACTTATTGTCCCCCACTTCCTGTCTGTGTCGTTTTCAGGGAGAACAATATAGCCTTTTTCGTTACATCTAACATCCACAGTAATACCTAATGAACAATTTTGACCAGCACTAATAGATTTTATTTTTCTGTCATTTCTAAAAATAAAATGTCCACCTTTCCTGCCTGTCATAAAACTAAATTTAATTTTTAGAGCTTGTAAAATATCAAAAAGAATACGAGCGTTATTTTTGTTATCAATATCTATTACAATATAGTCTTTTGGAACAATCCATCCGATTCTATTTTTTGTGTCTTTTATTTCATCAAAAGATACTATTTTTGCGTTTATAGGAGCTTTGCTTTTTTGATATTTTTCTTTATCTTCTGGCGTTTCCATAGGTCCAATGTATTGAGCGTGTATTTCACGATATTTGGAATTTGGAAATTGTTCATTAAATTTTAACAACTCGTTACTCGCCATAGTCTCCCCCTAAAGTTTCTTTTAAAAATTCGTCTCTTGACTTCTTATTCTTTATAGCATCCCATATTTTTTCTTCAATAGTGCCTCTAGAAATCAAGATAGTATAAACAACATTATTTTTTTGACCGTTCCTATAAATTCTCCCTGTCATTTGCTCATAATTTAAAAAACTATAATCATAAGAATAAAAAATCATCTGGTTACAGTATTGCAAATTAAGTCCTTCAGATTGTCCAAATTGTAAAAATAAAATCTGCTTATCTGGAAATTCAGATGGATTCGTAGTCCAATCGTATTTTAATGTTTTTAAATTATCCAAATCATGTTGATATTGATAAACTATAATAACTTTTGGTGTTTCTTCCAACATATCATCTAGAATTTCATTTAATTCTTTTAATTTTTTATTTTCGCAAATTTCATGAACAGTTTTATAATCATCATAGAAAAAACCATTAGAGGCTTGGTGCAGTTTGTTTAGAGTCTCTAATGGTATCATAGTTTTTTCATATTCAGCTGTCCTCAAAATTCCACCTTTCAACTCTCGATATTTTTCGCTAACCATACCGTCTATATAAACTACATCGGTTCTCTTATCAGGCAAATCAATACAATCTTTAGCTTCTTTCACCATAGAATGTTTGCCTACTCTATCCATTAATTCGCCTAACATAAATGGTTTTACATTTAAGAGAATATTAAACTTAAAACCCGAACTACTCTCTAATTGTTTTGTGTAATAATATTTCCACACGAATTCGTCATATGTCATATTAAATTCTACGATGTTCATATTTTTAAATATGTTGTATATGTCTGCATAATTATTTGCTACTGGTGTTCCAGTCAAACCCCACACATAAGATGCTTTTGCGGTAACAACTCTAAATTTTCTAGAAGTTTTAGTCGTTTTACCTTTAAGCTTATGAACTTCATCTAATATAATGACATCATATGTGTTTTTTGTAAAATCCTTATCTCTAGCTATTTTTTCATAATTCATATATGTTACGTCATATTTAGACAAATCATAATTTGTATCTTTTTTCCACACATTTTCTAAAACTCTTTTCGGTGCTACAATCAAAACTTTGCATTTAGGCAATTCACATAAAGCACTCAGTGCAGTAAATGTTTTACCAGTTCCTACTTCGAAAAACAAACAATATTTTTTATTTTTTAGTAGTAGATTTTTTCCTTTTTCTTGGTGTTCGTAAAGTTTTATTGCCATTCTCTATAATTCCTTTTCCTAATAAATATCCTTGTGAAATTTTGATTAATTCGTCATAGTCTTTATTTTCTTTATTCTTTGTATATAATAGCGCGCTAGGAATGTCATCGGTCAATGCTGTATACATATTATTTTCAATAGATTTTGAATTATCAGCGATTAGAATAGGGATAAAATTATTTTTAATCATAAATTCGATAACATCATTAATGTCTTTATCTGTAAACTGGTCATTTGTAGTAACCACTATTACATCTCTATTGTCAATGTAATTTTTGAATAATTTATTCCAAACACTAGGGCTTTTATTTAATACGGTATAATTAGTATTAGCCTTCCATATATCTAAAGCAAAATTATCAATGTCATTCCCTATCAAAATCAGATTCATTCTTATTCTCCTTTTTCTTTAATACAAAATAAATAATTATTTCTACCAACAATGCAATAGCCCAAACAATCACCATATAAGGGAAACCCCCGCCCATAGAGCCCATTAACTCCAAGAATAATAACATGGTAACCAGTCCTATTCCACGCCCAATAATATTAGATAGAATATAAAATGGAAAATTAAATTTCACAGCACCTGCGACCAAACACAAAATGTCGTCAGGAAACATCGGAAAAATAACTGTAGCAAAATACCACCATTTACCTTTTTTGTTTAATACCTTACTCCATTTTTTATAATCTTCTTCACTTCCAGCACACCATTTTACTGCTTTTTTTCCAAATTTATATCCTATCCAATAGGCTAATAAACAACCAGCAAGATAAGCACTCAAAACGACTACTATATATAAGACGCTCAGAGTATTAATACCCACACTAACGCTAGCACTCAATACAACATATGCAGGAATATTTAACACGGTGGTTTGTAAAAACATTATAAACCATATAACTAGATATACTACCCATCCTTTCGACGATGTTATTAATGACGCAAACCAATTATTAATTATAGGGATACTAAAAATAATTTCTACCACTAAGATTATGAGCGTCATGATTATGGCTACTTTAAGAATTTTTAATATCTGTTCTTTTTTCATCTGAGTCCTCCTGTGATTCGACATAGTCTATAACCTCTTGCAAGCTATCAACAAGAAGATATGTTCCACCAGATTTAATTACATTCCTTTCATGAACTTTTTGCACCTCAGATTGTTCGTTTTTAGCACCAGGGCGTTTTACTTCTATGGCGAGAAAATGTCCATTAACACAAGCAATAATATCCGATATACCAGGCTCCATAAATCGAGAGCCATGAACTTTAAAATGATAGATTCCTTTTCTAAATAAATAATCTTTTATATCGTTTTCTACAGATTTTTCTCTCATTTATCTTCGCTAATAGGATAAAACTTTTCAACATTGAAGTATTTACTTTGTTCCATTTCTCCTGTAGTAACATTCAATCTATCAGGTTGTCTCTTTACTTCACCAATAAATTTTCTACCAACCAATGATTTAGGAAGTTCATTGAAGTTTACAATACCTGTTGCTGGAAGACCACAAGCTTTAACAAATGCTTTATACTTCCAAAGAGCATTGTCTACAAGATACAACGAAAGTGTAATTCTTTGACCATCTCTTGTCTCACAAACATATTTATGAAATTCTTTTCCATTTGCTGAAGTTTGTGTGATATTTCCTTCACTATCTTTTGCTACTTCAACAACTTTTAAAGTGTATTTTCCTTCTTCTGAAATATATGATGTTTCATTAATATCATCCCAATTTTGTATTTTATCCATTATTTCGATTCTCCTTTAATAATTTTTATATTTTTACCTAATGCCTCGCACACTTCTTCAAGCGTCATTTCAACACAAGGAATATCGTCTATTTTATATTTGTAATCATCTAAAAAGCCACTAAAATCTCTTTTCACCAATCTTCCCCTTCCGACTTATTTTCGCCATCTTCATTAAATGGATTTTCTTGTGATTCCACAACATTTAATTTTTCCACTCTTTCTATGGACTTATTGTTTTTGCGTAATTCTTCTAGTTTATCAAAAGTTGCGTTTTCTATATACAATCCAGTCTCTAACAACTTTCCTTCTGTTCTAAATTTAGTGTCCATATTAGGATGGGCACCGATGTAAGTTAAGAAAGCAACTCGTCTTGTTCCGTCTTCATTGATTACGGTTCTTTTAGAACAATACATCACATTACTAGCTCTCTCCAATAAAACATTTCCATTGTTATAAGACATCTTAGGAACAATCATTGTAGACTCTTCGCCAGTTGTATTATCTGTTGTCTTTTTATCTTTGATGTGACAAATAGCAACATATTGAACATCTCCACGAGAAAGGTCTACTATTTTATTTCTTAAATTTAACATCAATGTTCCAAGAGAACCTCTTTCATCAAGGTTTAGTTTTTTACCCTTCATTTTCTCCCAGAATAGAGCAACACCTTCTTCAATAGAACTATACGCATCTAACACCACTGTCTTATATGGGTGTGGTTGAGATAATTCATTCAAAAGCTCCATTATCTTAGTTTGAATGTGTTTTGCTCCTGGTGTGCTAGGGTCATCAGAATTTAATTGTATTGTCTTAATTTCATCATCACTATAGCATTTAAGAACCTCACCACCGCCGTCGGTATCAATAGATACATAAAGCATAGGTTTAGGATAAGTTCCTGCTACTGTTGTTTTACCTGACCCTGGTTTGCCCATGATTACGGTAAAATTGTTGTGTGGTTCTTTAGATATTCCTTGAACCAAATCTAACATACTCATTATTCACTCTTCTCCTTTTTTGTTTTCTTCGTTTCTCCTTGCTTTTTCAATTCTTCTTGTTTCTTTCTAGCCTCTTCTTCAACTCTTTTTCTCAAAGCATCATTCTCAGCAATTTCTCTTAGGAGAGATGCTTCTTTGTTTTCAAGAGCCGACTTAAGATATTCGAAATCGTTTTGTGTCATTTTTTGCCTCCTTTTAAGCCTTTACGGCTGGTGTCAGTGGTAGGAGTCGAACCTACAATTTACGGATTTTAAGTCCCGTGCGTCTGCCATTCCGCCACACTGACATGGTCTCTTAACGTTAGCGACTCGACGACACATTTGGGATTTTATTTCACCGCGACAGACCCGAAATTTGTTTCTTCTAACTGTCCTGGAGAAACGGGTGTGATTCGAACACACGAATAACAGAGTTGCAGTCTGTCTCCTTAAACCACTTGGATACCGTTTCATATTTAGTTTTTGTAAATGGGAACTATAACCCAAAGTTTTTAATCTAATGTAACGGGGGACTCGTTGAGGTATCTAGAATAATCCCCAATAAGTATGATTGCCCCGCAATCTGATTATCAGTGTTTTACTATTTCGTGCTTATATGAACGGAAAATAAGCACTACTTAGCCATTCGCGGGTTCCGCTTCCCGCTGGCAGAGGATGATAGATTTGAACTACCACAAAGAGTTTTGGAGACTCTCGTGCTACCATTAACACTAATCCTCTATAGAAGGCTCACTCTGACAAATGTCTATGAGCCAAATTTATATGAACTGATAGAACACACAAACTATCAGGCTCCACAAACAAGGTGTGTTTTTAATGGCTACGGGAAATTGAATTGAACAATTATCTCTGGAGTCAAAGTCCAAGGTTTTACCATTAAACTATCCCGCATTAAGAGAGAATTATCTCTCTAACTTAATAAATCATCTAATTTATATTTTACTCCTTCTTTCATGAAATCAAAATCGGTATAATTGTTGCGTAAGCCGAATAATATTTGATTGTCATTATCATATCCATATATACATCCGTCTCTAGATTCAATAGTTGCAGCATCCAAATCGCATAAAAACCCTAAAAACTCGTGAAGTTCTTCGGATATATGTGGCAAATAAACCGCATCTAGAGTCACTTTAATCGCGTTAAAAATATCGTCCTTATTTGGTTCGTCTAGTTCGACACACGCACTGCCGTGTTTAGAAGAAGTCATCACTTTATTATCTTTGATTTCTACAACATAATCTGGCTTATTTTCGTCTTTCATCAAATCTTTGATAAAAATTACTTTTTTTGTCTGCATCTTCTTCATCTAGATACCCCGTCACAAAACCGTTTCCGCTTAGCGTGTATGAACAATAACCATATTTATTACGATAGTAATTAAAATGGCTCAATTTTAACAAACTTTCTCCGTTCTTCCAAATATAACCCTCTTTATCCGCCATTTTTCTAAACCACTTGTCTTCTTCTGGTGTGGTCACCACATAAGTTTCATTTTCATTAATCATGTTTAATCTCCTTTCCGTATTTACAATATTCTATAAAATCACAATGTTTACACATATATGAACATTTTTCTAACACATAACCTTTTTGCATATCTTTAATAGTGTTATCTATATTTATCATTATTCGTTTAGCCATATCTATATTTATTGGCGATATTGCTATTTGAACAAACCCTTTATTTTTTATTTCGCTCAAAAAGTCTTCATAGTCCGCAACATTTAGACCTCTATCTAGTATGGCTTTAAGATAATCATTATACAAAACACATTGTGCTTTATCTTTAGATAACTGACCGTTTTTCAAAACCCGAGGTTCACCTGGCTCATATTTCGGAATGTTGATATAACCTATGTCTATATCATCGAGCAATAAGTTATTTAAAGTAGCATACAAAACAGCATATATATACATTTGTTCATCTAACAAAATATCTTCTAATCCTTTTGTTCCTGTGCTAAATTTATAGTCTGTTATCAGAATACGACCAGTTTCTTTATTTTTCCAAACCGCATCTATAACACCTTTAATGATGTCATTTTCAACTTTATACTCTTTATACAAAATTTTATAGTCTTTCATTAAAGAGTCTAAATCAGAAAATATTTTACCAAAATATCTAGACCATGATTTAATATTAAAAGCCTCTTTTAATTCAGGATAAAGACTTTCATCGGGAATCACTCGTGTCTCTAAAACCTTATGACCCATCGAACCGAATTGCAAATGAATATTATCTACTTTGAGTCCTTTAATATATTGTAGTTCCCATTTCTTTTGACAATCAAGATATGTTGTTATTTCGCTGTGACTTACCATCGTTTTCTCCTTACACTAATAATAACTAGAAACCCAGTATTTTTTATACCCTCGATTTAATTTTTTCTTTGATATTCTGACAATGTTTATACAACATCGGTTGTGTTATATTTAGTTTTTTCATAACCTCTTCATACGAATAACCTTGAAGTAACAAATCAAAAACTTCTTTTTGTCTCGGTGTTAAAACCTGTTCCAAATATATAAGGAGTTCCATCATATCTTCAGGAGCTTCCATTTCAATTTCTTCATCAGCATATTTTATTTTTTCTCTATAAATTTCCGTTAAAATTCTATTTCTAGCCCAAACATTACATCTCGCTTGTATTTGGTTGACATCAGTCATACCTTCTTCTAAACACCTATTTACACACTCTACAACAGCAATCATACCCTCTGACTGCAAATCTTCGTCAGATTTATGATTATTATATTTTCTAACTAAGTTGTCTACTATCTTTTGACAACTCAAAATTAATTCTTCTCTATTCATCATCTTCTCCTACTATTTGAATTTTTACTTTTACTGGATGGCAGTTTTGTAAGTTCATTTGTTTTATTTCTTGTTTGCAACCTGCTTTATACCAAAAATTATTATTAAGGATTACTTTGTTTATGTCTTTGGTAAATTTTCCTTTTATTTCATAAGGATACTTATCCATATATTCCCAATCCCAATAAAAATATCCATCGTTTCTTTGAATAACCCAAATCTCTGTCTTACTCATCTCAACAACTCCTTTATTACTTTTTGCAATAACTGTATTTGTTTCATATCTATCGGCTCTTCTTTTAAAGAGTCATCGAAACAATCGTCCATATAGTATTCAACTTCGTTCGATGTTTTATTGATATAAGCAATAATACATTTAAAATCACCATCACAATATTTGCACCATATTTTAAAACAATTATTACAATCTTCAATATTAACTTGTTCTAACAACAATAATAAATTTAATTTTTCATTAACATTACTCATCTTCTCCCTCCTTTTTCGCTTGTTGGTAGAAGTAATTTAGGCTTTGTTTTGTCAGTGTTTTAATTTCATTTTCACTCTCGCTTATATCGTCCGTTTCAGGACAACTAAGCCATTCAACTTCAGCAATGTGTTTACAAGCCAACTCGCAAGCCTTTTGCCAAGTGTCGCGGTCTTGTTCTGCACGGGTTACAGCGTCGATTTTTGCTTGCACATACCCTTTAACAAACGGATTGTCTATGCTAACAATTCTTTGAAATAAAGCGTTATCAAGTTCATTCACATTTGTTCCATACTTTTCGAGTATTGCATAAATTTTATCGAGTTCTTTATTTTGCTCTTCCACCCAGCAAAACCTTTCGTGCAGTTCGTCAATGCAAGATATGTGGAAGTCATCCATAATATCTTCAAGTTCGGCTAATTTGTCATACATTGCATCAAGGTCGTTTTGATTATAAAAACTAAACTTACTATTTCTTGTCAATCTCTCTGCCATATCATTATCCCTTTTATTCTTTATCAACTTTTTGTATCATTTTATCCATTATCACTTTAATACAATCTTTTAATCGTGAGCCCTTTTCAACTATTTCTCTTATTACTGAATTTTTTGCACCTTCGCCTTGTGGTTGAAGAAAACAGATTGCATTATACAATTCAGCAAATTCTTTAAGTTGACATTGTGCATCACTAAATTTCTTTTCTACGCTTTTTGCCATATCATTCTCCTTTTAACTCTTTGATTTGATTGTCAATTATTCTTGTTAAATAATTTATTTGCTCGTAGTCAAAATATTTTGGTTCTAACCATTCTTTCACTTTTTCAAGTTCTTTAATTGCAAGTTGGGTTTTAACTTGCTGGCAACTTGCTTGTAACTTGCTAATCTCTTTGTCTTTTTCAGCACACAAAGTTTTCCAATCGTGAACTGCTTGCACAAATTCCTTGTTTATCTCGTTAATTGTGTTTTGCTTTTCTGCAAGCCGATGTTCCATATTCGACATCAATTCTTGCTCTTGACTTATTCGTTTTTCATAGTCTACAATTAAAGATTTTATCTCTTTGTCTTTTTCAGCGAGTTGCTGTTGAAGCTCTTCAATTTTCCCTAAATTTGTGCAGTCTGTTCCAGTTCGAGTGCAATAGTCTGGTAAGTCGTGCTGTTCAACTTCTTGCTTGCTTATTTCCAACATCAAGGCTTCAAGTTGTTGTTTGAGTTGGTTAATTTCTTCATCTTTTTCTTTTAACTTTTCTTCGATTACTTTTCTATCAGTCTCATCTAAACTGAATAATAACTGTTTTAACTTACTCATCTTCCACCTCCAACTCTTGCATTTGCTGTAAAACTCTTTCAACCGCTAAATTTTGAACACTTGCTCTAGTGTAATAATCGGTATTTATTCTTGCTTCTTTCATTTGTTTTTCGCTTGATACTTTTATTTCTTTCAACCATTCTTTCAACTTCTGCCACATATCTCGATAGTTATCAACACTTTCCATTTTGGAAATAGTTGGCTTTGTTTCATTGACCGATTGATTATATGAACTCAATGGCAGGAATTCAATAGGCTCATACTTCCCATTATACTTAATACAAACCGCCTGTATAAAACTTTTATTATCATTAAGAACATCGTCTTTTATATATGCTATCATTTCTCATACTCCTTTTGTAAATTTGACAAAACTCTTTCTATTACTACAGCATTAATTTCTTCTCCATAGTGTGGTTTTAAGTCATTGTATATCTTCTCGCACACCTGCCTTACGAGTTCTCGGTCGTGGTCTTTGATGTCATCAATCTTGTGTTCTTCTATAAACAATTTTTGTATATCATGATACTTAAAGTAGTTCTCACAATAATTATATTTATTACCATTGAAACAACTTGGTATTTTTTTTTCCTTTTTGTCCAACACATGTCCACTTAAAGTAACACTCATCGCACTTTTTTGCTTGTTCCAGTGGCAACTTTGCATTTTCTTCTTTAACATATGATTTTGCTTCTTTTTCATTAAGAAACACTTTAACTATTGGTTCTTGGTAGTCTTCATAAGCACCTTGTGGGTGTTTGACTACATATACTTTTGTTTCTTTCATAACTGCTCCTTTTTAAATTTTTCTTCTAAATCAAAAATTGTGTATTTGTTATACTTAAATGGTCTATCTGTTCGACTTTGTAAATCTTTTAGTTTTTGCCAATATTTTGGTAGATACAAATAATAGTTCTTTAACTCTTTCAAGTTCTTGTTAGTGCAACACCAACAACTAACACGGTCAAGTATTGAATATAATTCTACGCCATCTTCGTTCCAATCAAAACCTTTATCATAGCAATATTGCAAACAGTCTTTTTCTGTCATTCTCCATTCGGCAAGTGGGAATTGTTTATTGCCTTTTCGTTCTTTTGCAAGTCTTTTTGGCTCATCATAAGCAATTCCAACATATTCAACAGCACCTTTACAATATTTTTCTAATGCTTGTAGTTTCTCGCCAGTTCCCCAACGGCATCTACCCCCACACCAACTATAACCCTTGTGTTCGTTTGGTTTGCCTTTATTTACAACTAAATCAAACATCTTATAGCAAAAATCACATTTCGGTTTTAATTCAGTATATTTTATACCTTTGCTTTCAAGTAATGTTTTGACTTTATCTCTTATATTATATATCGCTTGAAATTCCATACCAGTATCATAAAAAAAACAACTTCGTCTAGTGGTTTGTTTTCTTCTATAAGTTTTAACAACATTGCTAAACTATCTTTACCAAAACTCACACTTGCAATATGTTTCATTCTTCCTCCTTAAACAGCCTTACGCATTCGTCATAGGCTTTGTAAAAGTTTTCTTCGGTTAATTCCCAACTTGCCCAAATATTATTCGTTTCTAGCCACCAAAGATAAATACTTTCTTGTTTTGCTTTTAATAGAAATTCGTGTCCGTTTTTTGCTTTAAAAGTTATATCCTTACCACTTTTAAACTCTTCCCAAGTCAAAAACGGCAATCGCTCGGTGCGTATTATGTTTGCGTGAAAGTAATAATGTTGTGCTTTTTCTTTTGTTTCAAAAACATATTCTATATAATCAATAAGTTCAATATTGTCTAAATCTCTTAGCATTAAACTTTCCTTATTATCTGTGATACCAACATAATAATCATTTGTTAGATTTACTTCGTATGGAATACAATACTTATTTGTAATCCACACACTCTCGCCGTTCTCTATGGCTTTTTCTAATTCTTGTTTTGTCATAATCTGCTCCTTTTTACATTTTTTGTCACATAAAATTTATTAAAATTTACACTTTTTGGCACATAACCCCAAAAAATGGAGATTTTTCGGGGGAATAATTTTTGAAAATGGAGATTTTTTGTTAAATAAAATCACTTCGCCTATATGGTGGTTCGCTGTTAGCGATTTCATTTTCATATTCTTCCCATGCGTATTCTTCAAAATAGTCTTTAAGTTGTTCGTAAAAACACTCTTCTATATCGTCTTCGGAAATAATAATTTCTATTAAATCTTCTATATCTTGTTCTTCTAGTATATCAATTTTTGCCTGCCTCAACATATCTTCTGGTGGTTCATAGCACCATGAAATATCCTCATCTTCTTTACATTCATACCAAATTTTCATTTCCAACCTCCTCTATTTTATAAAATCTATTATATTCTCCATAATCATACGCCCATTTAGTCTTGCTCTCTTCAACCTCTCTAATGTAGTTTGTTTGACCTGTTTCTTTTTTAATTAGAGATTTCATCTTTTTAATTGCTTTTTCTTTTGTTTCAAAGTTTCCACAATCAAATTCGTCCCAAATATTTACAACTTTTGTTAATTTATACATAATCTCTCCTTTTAATGTGAAACATTTTCGGCTTGATTTGGTAATTTTGTTTCACATAAAATAGCATTTATTATTGCGTCATAATGCGTCTTATTTACCACTAAAATGTTGTGGTCGTCTTTTGCATAATAAAACGGATATTTGCCAAAAATAAGCCCATTTTCGATTAATAAATAGTTGTTTACATCATTATAAATTTTGTGATTGTTATTAGTCAATATCATTTTCCATTATCTCCTTATATTCTTCTTCGCTCATATCTAAATAATCTAGTAGTTCTTCATGCGTTTCAAAAACTTGTTTTTCTTCCAAAGTAATTATTGCATTATACAATAATATCCTATATCGTAATCGTTTTTCTGCTTCTTTGCTTCTTTGCTTATTTAACATAGCAATTATTTGTGAATTAGTTATCATTTTTATTTCTCCTTTTATATTCATAATATGCGTTTATTAGACAATCGTGCCAACTTTCATCTTCTCCTAAATATTCTTCATATAAATCAGTCAATTCGTTTATCTCTTTCTCTTGATTTAACTCAAATTCTGTTTCAACATCAAATTCGTGGCAATACCTATCATACAAATTAGCAACTAACCTTTGGCAACTTGTATCTCCCGTCAGTAACTCCACTAACGCGTCTTCTACATAATACCAATCGACACCCTCTAATCTTGTCAACACATCGTGGTGTTCCATAAAACATTGTATTTCTTCTCTGATTTTTTGTTTTAATTCTTCTTTTTTCATATCATTACTCCCCCATATAAAAATAATATCTTCCAATTTTATTTATCAAATATTTATCGCAAAATGCGACATTACTTAATGTTTCGTCATCGTTTCTTAACTCATTCATAATCGCTTTTGAATAAGTGTCATGGTCTTCATTTTGACGCTCTTCATCATAAATCTTATACATCAAATCTAATCGGTCATTACTATACGCATAATTTGGATAACAAAAATGTTTAATAAACTGTTCAATATTCTTCGCATTTAATAGGTCATCAATATATTCATCATATTCTTCTTTTGTCATATTTTCTACATTGATATAATCAATATAATTTTGATATTCGTCATAAATATCACATCGCTCAGGTTCTATGTGGTCATCATAACTTTCTACCCAAATAGTGCCTTTAAAGTTCTTAAATTCGTATTGTTCTATCATATCTCCACCTCTATAATTCTTCCGTCTTCAAGCATATAATAATGCTCATCGTCTTCTATACAATCTTCTATCCAGCGTTCATAATCAATATAGTCAAACAAGTCAGTATATAGACTAGCGCCAAATGTGTTTTTAAATAAATAACTAGCAAAATCTTCTACATCATAAAAACTCCAAACTATATCAATTATTCTTTCAATATCTACATCGTTATTAGATATAAAATCTTCATATTCATAATCCTCTAAATCTAATTTTTTACAAAATTCTTCTCTTGTCATATTATTCTTCTCCCCATAAAATATATTTTAATTTGTCAAAATCTTCTTTGTCAGTAAAAATGTTAAAGTTTGGTTTGTAAGTAGTAACATAACCTTTTTTGTCGCTATATTCTATATATAAATCATCATAACAAATATAAGCATTTATGATTGTTTCTTTTTCTTCAAAATCGTAAATATCATATAATCTTTTTAATTGTTCAGTAGTTAAATAATATTTATACATATCAGTTAATCTCCCTTTCTATAATATATAATACATATCTATCGGTATTATACCAACCTTGTAAATAACAATCAAACGCATCTTCGGTATTAGCGTCAATCATACGGTCTTTCATATCATCGCCATAATTTTCATAAAATTCGTCTTTTAACTCTTGTAATCGTGCTTGTGCTTTCTCTCGTGTATCAAATAAATAAACATCAAAATGTTGTTCCCCAGCGAAACAATCTTCTTCTATTAAAGTGTAAATTTTATTTTTCATTTTTATTCTCCTTTTAACTCAAAACCTATTCTCATATCTAAATAGTCCATAATTTCTTTATTATACTCATCTAAAAAGTGTCGCAAACTATCGTATTGTGATATGGTGTCATATTTGTCTTTGTCATATAGTTCAAACATTTTAGCAATATAAATACAATCATCGTAAACACTATCACTACCCCATTCGTTTGCTATTTCTCGTATGTGTTTGCTAATATTAAAATCTTCCATTCCTAATAAGAATACAACATAATCATCATACCTTTTCATACTTATATTTCTCCTTTAAATTTAAGAAAATTTCTTTATCTATATATGAATATACTTTTTCAAAAACCCAGCAATCATCTTTATATTCTCCCAGCATAACATAACAACCACATTGCTTAAAATCGATAAAATCTATGTTTTTTGCTAACCATTTGTCTAATGATTGCGGTTTGTTAAAAAATCTCGATTGAAAAATATACTCGCCAGTTGTTTTATCAGTTAGTTCTAAATAATATTTTTGTTTCATAATTTTTATCTCCTTATGTTTATTTTTGTTTTGTGGTCATCATAAGTAAGTGTAATTGTGTTTTGCTCTTGTGTCAAATATTGTTTTGTCAATTTTACATTATTGATAAATACTAGTGGACAAGAATTTAAAATAGTTTCTTCTAACTCGTCAATAGAGTGTAAGTCGTCCATACTCCAATAGAGATTGTTTATCATATCTTCTATATCACTAAAATCTTCTATAAGATATATCTTATGACAGCCGTCATAGAAAAATTTATCTATTGATTTTACATTATATTTACCTATTTTCTTTAACATTTTACTCCCCTATGTTTAATAATTTTTTAATATTGTTTTGTAAGTCGCCTTGTCCTTTAATGTAGCCTATGTGTTGTCCCAAGTCTAAATATCTTTCAATTATGATTTTAAATAGTGGAGCAAGTGCTGTTAGTTGTTCTGGTATATACAAGTCGCCTAAATTACAGCGCAAGCCCTTGTAATAAATGCAATTTTGCTCGCCGTCAATTTTAATCATTAACTCGTGGTCTTTATATATTGTTTTCATATTTATTAATCTCCTTTAATTCTTATGCCCATAACAATTGCTTTTTTATTGTCTTCTTCAATTTGTATTATGCCGTTCCTTAGTTTGTATATTTTAGGATTTTCAAAACAATCAAGCGTATATTTTAAAAACTTAGGATTGTATAGCAAGCCGTCGCCTATCAATAATTGCTCTTCTTTATTAGCCAGCGCTTCAGCAAGTCGTTTTTTATCAATAACAACTTCTTCTAAGCCATTGCAATTACGACAAATAACATCGTTATATTTAAAGTTAACTTGCGGGTTGTCGTCAGCGTAAGTAAGTCCTTGTGTATACTCATTATACAATACCAGCAAAATATAGCCGTCACACATAAAAGTATCAGTCCCATTATAAATTGCTCCAGCAAGTCTAGGACGCTCTTTTAACGCGTTTTTTCTAATAATTTTAGATAACCTTTGTATTGCCTTTGTGGTATTGTGATTTTTGCTTTGCTTAACGCAAATGTCTTCCAGCAACGCTTGTTTTGCTTTTTCAATCTCTCCATTTTGTAACCAATCGTAAATTTGTTTACTAGTCATTTTCTTCTCCCCCTTTATGTTCTTCTATCCAGTCGTCGCAGTCAAACCAAATAAAGTCGTTTATGTCGGTGAGTGTTAAGTCTTTTGAATATGAGAGCATGTCGCTTAAATACTCCATAAACTCATCTTCTAAATCTAATTCTCTAATCTCATCAAGTCGTGATATTGCTCCGCTCCAACATAAGTCGTATAACTCGTCGAATGTGTCTATTGTGTTTGTGTATTCTATCATAATGTTTTCTCCTTTTTAGAGTGCTTGCCGTGTGGTCAAGACTTATCTCTTACTATTATTATACTCCGTTTGTGGTGAATATTCCTTTTTTATATTGCAATTTCAGTTATGATATTTTTATAAAATAAGTTTGCGTCACCATGTATGTTGCGTGCAAGTTTTAATAATAATGTTGTAGTCAAGTATTGCGGGCAAGCATAGTAGTCGTTAGGATATAATATTTTTATGACGCGGTATTTACCAGTGGTAAAGTTATAGTCATATTCTAGCGTGTCCATGCTAGTGTCCCCCACTTGCCAGTCGTATTCTCTTTGTGTCATAGTTGCGTATACTGCTTTGTATGGTATGTTATGTTGTTTAAATTGATTGTTTAACCATGCGGTTAATGTTTTAGTTGCTTCTACTCTCATTTTTAGTCCTCCATATAAATATAATTATTTTTTGTCAATAAGTCGCAAAACATGGCAAGTAACTCTTCATCTAAGTTGTTTATACGCGTCGATATGTGATTTTCTTCGTCGTAAATTTCTAGTGAAAAAGTATCAAAATCAGTTTGAGATACTAAATAATATAACATAATATGTCCCCCCTTTACCATAAATATGAGTTTATTTCTTGTATAGCGACAGCGATAGTCTCTTGATTGAGTAGTTGTTTAAGTTGTTTTACAATAGATTTTACGGCGTCGTCGCTTGTGAATAATAACTCCATGCGAATAGATTTTTCAGTTATTTAGTGTTATCATAGTGTTTATAACCGCCAGTAGCATTTAGAATGGTGTAGCCGTCCGTGTAGTTTAGTAAAGTATTTTTAATGATTTTGATTGCTTGTGGTGTTTTGATAAGTTGTGTTTTTGTGTTTTTATCGTTTAGTCCTATGGTTAAGTTATATTGTGTCATGGTTATTGTTTACCTCCTTCATTAATAATATACGCCAGCCATGTGGCGTTTTCCTTCTTTTTTACAGAAATTTTTACAGAATTTTAGGATTTTTACAGAAATTTTTACAAAATTTAGTTATAAAAAAATAACTAACTAGCGTTAGTTATTGACTTGTAGCGATTTTTTTACAATTTTTACAAAAATTTTGAGAAAAAAGTATTTATAAATTTTATATATTATTGTTTATATATACTATATATTTCTCTTTTTTAATTTTTTATAGTTTTAAAGAAAAAAATGTAAAAATTGTAAAAATGTCAGTAAAATAGCGGTGTGTAGCGATTGCATTTTGTAAAAATGTTGTAAAAATTTTTGTAAAAATTTTTTGGTATGGAAAAAAGGGATTTTTGTCAAGTCATTTTACTTTACAAAATGTTTACACTTTTTAAAATTGATTTAGTGTATGCGATAACATTATCGTCATTTAAGTCGTATTTATTCATATAATTACACAAATTTGTTACGCCAAAAAGTTGTTTTGGTAACAAACTACTAAAAAACACGGAAAAGTCTTTATACTCATAAACTTTTTTACAATAATCAGCATAATTTTTTATAACGTTTAAGTCGCCTAAAATTTTTTCTTTTATAATCTCATAAAATTCTTTACTCTTCATAATTTTCCCCCTTAAAATTGATTTTTAAATAATTGACTAATCATATAGTCAGCAAGTTGTGGCGTCAATACTTTGTTATAAATGCTTGCTAGCGTTTTGGCGTCCTTTAAAGTGATTTGATTTTTCATATTTAATCCTTTTAAGCCGTGTTTACTCTCATGCAAGTAAATACGACACAAAACACTCTAAACTTTCACGCGTTTAGAGTGTATAAATAGGTGTTTATTCTATTTTTTGTGGCTATAAGTCGCCGTCTGTTAGTTTACTAATAACAAGTCGCATAGGTTGACCGCTAAGCCCTATCTATGCATATAGTCGGAGTGTTTTATAGTGGTGGCTCCGCGGGCTTCCACCGCACGCGTGTTATCACGCCCACTTGACTGCTATTCTAACTTATCGCTCACTTAGGTTTAGTGTCTGTCACTTCTTTTACCGCACGCGAACTATTGTGAGTGGTAGAGGTTAGTCAAGTCTATTAAATTGTCAAATAACGCTAGTTTTATACACGCTAGACGATAACAAGTGTAAGCGTTTTTTAGTCGCGTTACCATGTTATCCGTGTTTTGTCACCTCGCGGTGATAACTATGAGGAATTTTTGCCACATTATCTCTTTGATATAGTATATTATATAAATATATTTTTTCATATAAGACAAAAACCACCCCCACCCCTGCGTTTTGATTGGCGAAGTATATAATAATTTACACCCATATCTACCCAAAATCGACAATATATTACCTATTTCTCCTATTTTAGTAAACAAATCCCCACCCTACCCCCATAATTTTCCAGTACCTACATTGCCCAAATAATTTCTATAAAATTTTCAGTTATTATTAGTGAGAGACGTCTCAGGGAGGTATTTCTATAATGTATGGTCCATTACAAAATTTAATCTTCGTAACAGAAGATGAGGCTAGGTCTTATTTTATTCCACCTAATTCTAAAGTTCTTCTAATGTCAAAAGACAAACCAGAGTTCTACATTAAATCAACAGATTCTTTGGGTCAATATACTTTCGACACATATACATTCCAGAAGAAACAACAACCACAAGTGGTTACGCAAGCTGATTTCGATGCGTTCAAGCAAGATATTCTAGCTCTGCTCACTCACCCAACGCCAACCGCATCCACCACACAACCACAACAACAGGAGGTAACAAATAATGAATCCGCTCAACAATAACATCCCACCACAATATCAACAAATGTTGCAACAACCGCAAGCTCAGCAGTTAATCCAACAACTCAACCAACAATACGCTGGGCTTACACCACAACAAATAGCCACTCAGTTGGCTCAACAGAGAGGTATACCACTCGACACTATTATGACTCAATTTAAAAATATACGGAGGTAAATTTATTATGTATAATGAAGGAGGTTCTTTCGCAGAAGGCTACGCAATCGGTCGTGATACCACAGCCAGTGGTTACGGCAACGGTTTCTTCGGTGGAGACTGGGCTTGGTGGATTGTAATCCTTTTACTCTTCGGATGGGGTAATGGCGGAAACAACGGCTTTTTAGGCGGCTATGACATCGGTAAACTTGCAACCACTAACGACGTAGCAATTGGCTTCAACAACAGTGCTGTCCTTAACTCTTTGAACGACCTTAAACTCGGTCAAGCAGGAATCCAACAAACTCTTTGTCAAGGTTTTAACGGTGTAAATACTTCAGTTCTCACATCCACTAACGCGTTACAATCACAACTTGCTGATTGCTGCTGCCAAACACAACGTGCTATTGACGGTGTAAACTATAATATGGCTAAAAATACTTGTGATATAATTCAAGCAGGTAAAGACAACACTCAAAGAATTGTTGATTTCTTAACAAGCGACAAGATTTCTAGCTTACAAGCAGAAAACGCAGCGTTAAGTAACCAATTATCACAATTTAACCAAACAACTAACATTATTAACGCTCTTCGTCCAGTAGCTCAACCAGCTTATCTTACTTGCTCACCATTCGAAAGTGTATACGGGTCTAGATATAGCTTCAATGGCTGCGGATGCGGTTGCTAAGATTATATTCCTACAATAAGTAGTTGAGAAAATTTAATAAACTTCAGTAAGGGTGTAGATTTTCTCTATACCCTTATTTTGATTCGGAGATAGATGATGAATGATAACAATAATTGGAATGGTAATTTATTAAATGTAATTAGTATTCTATTGGGATACGAGAATTTAATGGAGAATCGTCAACAATCTGCTGATAATAATGTCAATATGGCTCAAGCAAAACAGATTTTAGACGACTTACATGAGCAATTTGCTTATCAGAATCGTCTGTTAGAAGAAATTTTAAAAATCTTAAAAGGAGATGATAAATATGTGTGATTGCAAATTATGTAGTAAAATTATTATTTCCACATCAGTAACCGTTGTAACAGTTAATGGAGTTTATACACTTTTAATCGATATTCCATCAGCAACATATATGGATGGTTGTAGATATTGTATTGTAGTAGCACAAACTATTCCATCAACAGCAACTATTAATATGCCAGTAGCTATATCTATTGGTGGTAATACAACAACAGTATATCCATTAACTAGATGTGACTGTTCTCAAGTTACTGCTTGTGCAATTAGAACAAGAACTAAATATCCAGTATTAGTATCTACTAATGCTACTGGCGGGGTATTTAAAGTTCTCAGAAATTTATGTTGCTGTCCAAATAATAATTTAGCTAGTTTACCTGTGCCTACAACAGCAACACCAGCAACAACAGATGGAGGTGACGCAGAATGATGAGAGATGGTAGAAATCCATACGGTAGCCGTGGCGGGTATGTAAGAGACAGCCGTGGTTATGACTATAACTATGATAGACGTGGATACGATTATTATCCGTTTGAAGTTAGAGGTCGTGTAGGAGGTCGCTATCCTGATGACGATATGGCTTACGGTCGTGACATGATGGACAGACGCTATGAGTATTATCCTAGAGACGGGCATTCTACTATGTCCGAGGATGAGTTAAAATACTGGGGTAGAAAACTCTTAGACGAGGTTAGTGATAAAGACCGACAATACTTTAAAATGGAAAGCGTAATAAAGAAAGCAGAACAAATGGGGATAAGGTTCGACGAGTTTACTCCATATGAGTATTATATTACAGTTTTGATGATGTTCACAGATTATTCTAAAACATTAGGAACTGCTAATTATGATGTTTATATGAAACTCGCAAAAGACTGGTTATGCGACGAAGATGTGGCTGTTCAATATGGTAAAAAATTAACAGCTTACTACGAGAATGTAGTAAATGACAGATTTTAAGTATACTAATGTTAATCCGCTTTCTTTAACAGAAGAAGATTGTGTTACAAGAGCAATTTCGCTAGCTTCTGGATATAGCTATGCTGAGATACAAGACAAACTTTATTATATTTCAGAGCTTTTAGACTGTGAGAAATTATGTGTCTGTTGCTATCAGCATCTATTAGATAATGTATTTTGTTATGATAGGTTGCCTTGTAGAGGAATGACAGTGGGAGAAGTGGCTGATATGTATGGTGACTGCATATTATTAGTCAGAATTGAAGGTCACTTAACCTGTGTTGTATATGGCACAATCAGAGATTTATGGGATTGTAGTAATAGCTATGCAGATATTGTATGGTTAGTAGAGTGATATTAAAAAATATCACTCTTTTTTTTTTTTTTAAGTCATGGTATAATTTTGACCCAGTTTTTAGTTATTATATATAGAAGGGGGTATTAGTTTTGAACACTCAGAGAGCTTACAATAAGAAAATGGAAAAACAAAACCTTTTAGGCACTCCTAAACAACGAAGAAAGAAGTATAAAGAGATAGTCAAGGAGATGGGTGCGAGACAAATCACCCTGGACGACATATCTAAAGACGACATGAATGGTAAACTACCTGGCTTCCTAGATATGATGGATAAAACAGGCATGACTATGGATGAGGCTGCTATTCTTCAACAATATTCTAAAGCTATAATCGACAGAGACACCAGGGCTGTCGAATTTTTGCGTGATACAGTAGGAGAAAAACCATCGCAACAATTAGATATTAATTCTACAGATGAGAGCGGATTGTCTAAAATGAGTTATGAAGAGTTAATAGAACTCAGAGATTTATTAAAGAGTAAGAAGGAAGATTAATGGAAAGGATTGAAAATCCGTTTTTAGATTCGTTAGAAGTTGTAGAAGAAGAAATAAGAAAAAGAGATGCTCGTAAAAGTTTATTAGAATATAATTGTTATGTAAATCCAAATTATGTTAAATCTAAATTTCATACATTCTTATGTAATAAAGTTCAAGAATTTATGGAACGAAAAGTATCTAACGGATTTGATATATTATTACTATCTGTTCCACCGCAACACGGAAAAAGTATTTCAATCACAGAAACATTACCTGCGTGGTATTTAGGAAAATATCCTGATAAAAAATGGATAATATGTTCTTATAACAGCGATTTTGCTAGCGGATTTGGTAGAAAAAATAGATTGAAATGTGAAGAATATAATACTAAATTATTTGATGGGTTTAAGTTAGCAGATTTTCCGTGTAATAATATTGAATTTGAAACTACTCAAAGAGGAGGATTATATTCAGCAGGTATTCTAGCTGGTGTAACGGGTCATACCGCAGACTTCTTTATAATAGACGATCCAATCAAGACGAGGGTTGAGGCAGATAGTGATACTACTAAAAACGCAATTTGGAACGAATATCTCAACTCTGTTAGAACTCGTATTAAACCTGGTGGTAAGTTAATAGTTATCCAAACCCGTTGGGCTGAGGATGACTTATTTGGTAGAATACAACAAGAAGAAAAAAATGTGACGGTCATAAATCTTCCTTGTGAATGTGATGACGAAGAGAATGACCCATTGGGCAGAAAAATTGGCGACGCTCTCTGCCCAGAAATAGGGCGTGGAAACGCTTGGTTAAGGGACTTTAAAGCAGTCTACAAGAGTAAAGAAGGGTCTCGAGCTTGGACCGCTCTTTATCAAGGTAAACCTGTCGCTATGGAAGGCAATTTGATTCTCAGGTCATGGTGGAAATATTATGATGAGCCATACGAAGAATTAGATTTACCTTACATTATAATCTCGGTAGATGCCGCATTTAAAGATGGAGACGACAATGACTTTGTTGCAATTCAGGTGTGGGGAAAGAAAAATAGAGAATACTATTTAATAGACGCTATTAAGCAACACTTGAATTTTGTAGACTCGCTGGCTGCAATCAGAAACTTTAAATCTCGCTATGATGCGATTTTCGTTTTGATTGAGGACAAGGCGAACGGGACCGCCATAATAAATGTTCTCTCTGCTGAAATGGAAGGTATAATACCAGTTAAGCCTGAAGGTGGTAAAGTGACTAGAGCGAACGCTGTCTCACCAGCAATAGAGTCAGGACACGTGCACTTACCACGATTCGCATCGTTCGTGGAGGATTTCGTGGACGAGTGTAGTAGTTTCCCGAACGGAGCCCACGATGACCAAGTGGATGCGATGACACAGGCTTTAAATAGAATGATATATGTGGATGCGGATGTTGTTGCTCCACAGAAAATTAAATATAGCAGATGGTTACCCGATATGTATGAAGATTTTGCTAATGCGGATGAAAATACTAAAACAGAATTACTTCAGCTATGGGGGTATCCAGAAGATGACGATGATTTTATGAATTACCTTTAGGAGATGAGCTAAATTATGACTAAACGAGAAAAGTATGAACATTGGGTCGATTTGTATACCGACGCCAGAGCGAAGCGTTCTGATATGGACCGTCAAATAAAAAGAAGAAATGAGCTATATAAAGGCGTTGCACAACCAATAGACCCTAAGACGGGCGCTCCTGCCAAAAAAAGAGCGGATTGTAAAAGAAATATGTGTTTTGAGTTAATAGAAACTCAAATTAATAATGCGATTCCTCAACCTAAAGTCACACCAAGAGACCCTAAAAACGTCAGTTTAGCTACAGACTTAGAGGGTTATTTGCAAATGGAAATGGACCGTCTCGGTTCAGAGGAAACTAACGATAATGCAGAAAGAGGAACACTCAAACAAGGAACTGGTTTTTATCTCGTTGGTTGGGACGAAACTAAATCTACTCCCATAACTAGCGGCGAATTATTTGTTAAATATTATCCTTTAGATTGCGTATATCCTCAGCCAGGTATAACAGATATAAAAGATGCTGAATATATTTTTGTATTAGATTTGGTTACTAAAAACAAAATAAAAGATGTTTATGGTGTAGACATTCCAGAAGGCTCAGAATATAGAAATATGAACACGCTAGTCACTGCATATTACTTCAACAAACAAGGTTATTTGAGTCGATACGGATGGATTGAAAATACTGATTGCGTTGTATTTGACGAAGAAGATTTTGAACTTAGAAAAGTGAAAGTATGTAAAGAATGCGGAGAAGAGTTACACGACAAATCAGAATGTCCGTTGTGTCATTCAACGAAATATGAATATGTTTCCATGGAATACGAAACTCTTCCAGAAGATATTATTCAAGGTAATTTAGACGACCCTAACAATGCTGTAGCAATAGCGAAAGCAGGTTCACAAATACCATATTACAAAATTAAGCAACTTCCTTTTGTTCTAAGAAAAAATATCAGCGATGATACTTCTTTATATGGAATCAGTGACATTGATTTACTTGAAGGCAATCAAATCAGTATGAATAAGATTCTTACTAAGATGGAAGAGAATGTTATGAAAGCAGGCTCTTTTGTAACAAAACCCAAGGGAGTTAATATTCCTAATACAGACGAGACGTTGAAAATAGTAACATTAGCAGACCCAAATCAGATGAAAGCATTTAGCGTTCAAAGTACACAAGCTAATATGCAACAAGATAATATTCTTCAAGAAAGCTTTTATCAAATGGGTAGAGATAGCATCGGTATTACCGATTCTTATCAAGGTAAAAGAGATACTACCGCGGAGAGTGGTAAAGCTAAGCAAGTTTCTGCTGCACAAGCGGCTGGAAGAATGGAGTCTAAGCGTAGAATGAAGGATGCGGCTTATGCCGATTTATATCACCTAATGTTTAAGTTCTTGTTGGCTTATTGCGATGAAAAAAGAACATATTCTAGAATGACTCCGACTGGAGAGTATGTAAAAGGTTCTTTCTGTAGATATAATTACTTGGATGTCGATGACGAGGGAAACGTCTATTATAATGATAGATTCTTATTCAGTGTTGATGACGCTAGTACGCTGGCGACTAATAGAACGGCAATGTGGCAAGAGACAACTAATAATTTTAGTCTTGGAACATTCGGAAATCCAGCAGACCCACAAACATTGATGTTATATTGGAATATGATGAAAGGTCTAAACTATCCGTTAGCAAAATACGCGTTGGCTAGTCTTCAAGAAAGGTCACAACAATTACCATATGAGTTGCAACAAGCTATTATGCAAAATCCAGAGATATTGCAAGCCGTCCAAATGGTCATTGCTAATCCAGATATGATGAATCAAACACAAGGAGGTGTTGCTAATGAAAATAGTTAATAATAGAATATATATTTCAAAAGGCGAAACATCTACTTATGAAGCAAATGTCATCGATAAAGACACGGGTGCTCCGTTCATCATTCCGAGTGGAGTGAATAATCCTGTTATAGAATTTATAGTTCGTCCTAGTATATACGATAGAAAAGATGATTTTGTGTTCAAGTGTTATATTTCGTATTCTGATAAAAAAGCAGAACACGACTTTGGAGACACCGCAGTTCAGACATACACTGTGACGAGCGAGGCAGATAACGAGTGGTCTAATGAGTATGATTTTAGGGATGTTAATGGCGACGACCAACCTCAAAACGCTTTATTTAGAAAAGAAATAGCGGTGGGTTCCGACACATGGGAATATAGGTATTTTGACCCGAACGCCACAGGGACAGGAGACGATTATAAATGGATACCTTATGAATTTAAAATTATCTTTCCGTTTCCTTATGAGGCGACCTCTCTCATGGAACCTAAACCATATAAATATGAAGTAACTTTATTTGGTGCCGACATTGAGCCTACTCCAGCATCGAGTACCGTAAGAATCCCTCCAGACGATATGTATAAGTTGGTTAATATCTCGCACAAGATACCTCTTTTAGAAGCCACCGACTTTAATGTGGGAGGTAGTTTGAGTGAGTAATTATTTAATGGTTCCTGTAAAACCCGTGAAGGCGGATTTACTTACAGAGCTAAAACAAACAATATATGTTCCTATAGCCACCAAACAGACGTATGGTTCAGTGAAGATTGGCGATGGTTTTACTGTAGACAATGGTGTGATTAATTTTGACAAAAGTGAAGTAACTATCCTCAGTATTTCATTAAATGGAGAACTTTTAAATATTGACGATAATAAAAATGTAAACATTGCATTAACTAAAAATGACGTTGGATTAGACCAAGTAGATAATACGTCTGATAAAGATAAACCTATATCAAATGCTCAACAAGAAGCTTTGAATAGAAAATTAGATAAAAAACAATCATTATCTGAAGTCGGTAAGTTTTTATACGTTAGTGATGATGGAGATATTGATTTTAAGAATGTCGATACTATCAAAGTCAAATTAAATAATGAAACAATAGATGCGGGCGCTGGAATATTTAATTTTAGTAATAATTTTGTTGTAACATCTGTAGCGGGTGGTCAAGTAGACATTGACTTGAGTGAAGAATTTAAAGAGAGTGTAGGAAAAATAGATAGTATTTCTTTAAATGGAGTTCCTCAAACAATAGATGTAAATAAAAATGTAAATTTAGTAATTCCTATTGATGATAAATTAGATAAAAGTCATGCTGATAGAGATGTAATAACAAATCAAACAATATCTATTAACGGTGATAATGTTTCTTTAGTAAATAGTTATATAAACTTAAATAGTTTGGTAACTAAAACACAATCTAATAAATTTTCACTAGCTAATGATAATCAAGCAGGATTAATGTCTGTTTCAGATTATAAAAGTATTAGGGATTTGCAAGCAAGAGTAGGACAATTAGAACAGAAAGCTACTAGATTATTGTATGATGAAAAGCTATATCCAACAGCGGATGAAATTAACACTTTTGTAACATCCATGGGATATATGGTGCCGTTTGAAGGAATTGCTGTAGTAGTATCTGGAACAAATCATATCTGGCATTATTATGAGGGCGGCACAGGTTGGAAAGACGATGGTGTTGACGTTGTTAGTCAATTTACAAACGATGTTGCTGGCATAATAAAAGGTTCTGCAATAGAAGGTAAAATATATGCTGAAACTGATGGAACAGGTTCGGTCTATGGCTGGGATTCATTAAAAAATAATGTTACTAATTTATCAAATCAATTTGTAAATTACACACCTACAAGTAATTTATCCGCCGTAGCTCTTAGCGGTAATTATAGTGACTTGTTGAATAAACCAACATTCTCAACAGTGGCTACAAGTGGTAGTTATAATGATTTATTAAATTTACCAGACCTTTCAGCGTATGTATTGAAGTCAAATACAGATGGTTATGCTACGGGAACGATTGATAATTTTGTTACTTCTTCTGGAATTGTAATAAATGTGGACGGACAACAACAATATGGGAATACAATCAATCTCACCATGAGGTCTGGTTTTGCACCGTCAATGAGTTTCGGAGCTGGTTCTTCTGATTATGGTATAGGTTTTAACCTGGATTCAGAAAAAAGCATATTCAGTGGAAGCCTATATAATCTTAGAAACACTATATGGTCTGGCGAATCTTCACCTACAGTTACCGACGACGATATGGTTGTTATAAAGAGCGATTTAGACGATTATACTACCACAAGTAATTTAGCCGCAGTAGCAATATCTAATAGCTATAATGATTTAGATGATAAACCTATTATACCAGAAGGAGGTAAATTATATTCCACAACAGGACAAAATACAGACGGTGCTATGACACAAAAAGCGACAACCGATGCTCTTCCTCAATGTATTGAAATAGAAATGAATGTGCAAACAGGTCAAGCAAGCATTACTGTAGAACAATTCGAGAAGTTATTAGAAAATCCAGAAAATTATATAGTAGTTAATATGTCACTCACTGATTCAGACGGGTCAATACGAACAGAAAGTGTTAAATTCACTAGGGGGTCATATAGAAAAGCAGAAACCTCCTCATATTGGGTTGAACATTTGTTCTTTAATAGTGTTAATACTGGAGATACAGAAAAAAATCCATATATGTATTTAATATTAGCTAGACATTCTATAAGCCCAAATGATATTGGTATTGGGATGGGCGGTGAAGAATATGCTACAGTAAATCAACTAAATAATAAAGTAGATAAGGTTACTAATATGGGACTTTCTACAAACGATTATACAACTGCGGATAAAAATAAATTAGCAGGAATAGAAGCAGGTGCTGAAGTTAATCCTACATCGTTGTCAGAACTAAGTGAAGACGCGACGCATAGATTAGTAACGGATACAGAAAAATCGACATGGAATGCTAAAAGCGATTTCAGCGGTAGTTATAATGATTTAACAAATAAACCTAATTTATTTAGCGGAAACTATAATGACCTAACAGATAAACCAACAATACCTACTTCATTATCTGAATTAACTGAAGATAGCGCACATAGATTAGTTACAGATACTGAAAAAACTACTTGGAACGCTAAGAGTGATTTCAGTGGAAGCTATAATGATTTAACTGATAAACCCACAATCTCTACAATCAATGTCGATGGTCAACCTCAATCCACTATTAACTTTGATAGCGACCCACAGACACAAATTGATAATATTGTAAAGAATAATACTAGAATTGCTAATTCTCGTGGGGGTTTCCGTGGTGGAAATAATTCATATACCTCCTATGGTGGGGCTATAGGTTGGCACTCTAATTCGGGACATGGCGGTGCTGTAGGCAATGGTGCTAGAGCAACTGACGGGGGTGCTATTGGAAGCGGTGCCACAAATACTATAGGTTTTTCAGGAGGATGCGACGCCAAAACGGGAACAACATTAGACCCGATTGACGCAATTCAATTAGGCACAGGAACGAATACAACCGAAAAATCATTGCAAATCTATGATGATAACATTTATAACGCAAGCACTCACACACTGACTGTGCAAAATGCGACTGTCGGCGGAAACGAAGTAGATACTATTAGAGAAGATGGTGAAGTAGAGCATGGAACTAGCAATCAAAATGGTTATTATCACTATTGGTATAAAATATATTCTGATGGAACAATAGTAGTCCATGGAGTATATTATACAAATACAGATGCAAAAATAACAATTCCGTTTAATAATTTTAGTTTTAGGTCAGTAGATTATTTTAGGTGTGCGTTTGGAAGTATAGATAGCGCAGAGTATTCTAATGGTGCTTTTGCAAAGGATGTCCAGACCACATATATAACTTTTGCCTCCAGAAGTGCTGCTCAATGGTATTCGTTCTATCTATATGAACAGGGACTTTAATAAAAGGAGAAATTTATGGAATTAAATAAAATTATTTATGAAAAAGACTATAAAAATGCGTGGAAATACGCGTTAGAACACAATTATTTAGTCAGAGAAATTGAGCCAGATGAACAAGGTCGTAGATTTCAAATAGTAGAAATTCCTGCACCCACAAAAGAACAAATACTCGATAATTTGAGAGCAAGACGAGAATATGAATGTTTTTCTTATATTAATCGCGGAGTATTATGGTATAACACATTAACTACTGAACAACAGCAAGAGTTAAACACTTGGTATCAAGCATGGCTCAATGTTCCTCAAGTTTATCAGGAAACAAAACCAGCAAATATTGAAACAATTATTCCACAAAAACCAAGTTGGTTATAAAAATATAACTATATTATTGGCTGCAAAACGGTCTGGCAACCGAACCTCGCCAACAAAAATGCTAAAGGAGAATGTCGATGACAGACATTGAAAAGGCTGATAATGTTATTGAATCAACAGATGAGGCTACTGTTGAACAACAACCTACCTCGCCAGTAGAACAAGTAGACCAAACAAAAGCTTTTGCTACTAGGCTCAAAGAAGAAAAGGCAAAGGCTAAACAAGAAGCGAAGGAAGAAATCGCTCATTCGTTTGGTTATGATAGTTGGCAAGAATATGTCGACAATCAAACAAATAGTAAGTTGCTTGATAAGGGACTTGACCCAGAAGCGGTGCGACCTGTGTTAAAAGACCTTATTAAGAACGACCCTGAGTATATTGAGGCTATGAAGTATAAAGCGGAAAAAGAGGAATTGGAAAAAGAACTTTTTGCCACAAATTCCATTCAAGCGCTCAATAGCAAATTTGGGACCAATTTCAAAAGTATCAATGAGTTAGATAAAGAAACAATCGACGACTGGAATAAAGGTATGTCGTTGGATAAAGCTTTTGCGGCTAATAATTATTCTAAAATTATTGATGCTTCGGTTAAAAAAGCTGTTTCAAATAAAGATAATGGAAAATCTCATTTGACTACTGTTACGGGTAGTAATGAAAAACCTCATACTAGAGAGGTTACTATGGGAGAGATTGCTGCAGCAAAAGCCATGGGTCTTAACGAGGAGCAGTTTAGAGAGTATGTAAATCGCACTAATAAAAAATAGGAGATTTAAAATGGCTGAATTTAAGAGAGTAAACGACCAATATACCGTTTCTTTTGAAGCTTATTATACAGCTGGCGGAAAATTGAGCGTAGGAACAGTTGTCGCTTATAACCCAAACACTAAAGCTATTACTCTTGTAGATGGTTTGGATGATGCTGTTACAGCAAAAGGCAACGGAAATGAAATTTTTATTATTGCACAAAGCGATGCTGTTACAGAAAAAACAGGGACAGCATATAAAACATATACACTTTCTGATGAAGTAGATTTTACAGGACATACTTCTACGGGGAATGAAAAAATTATCACAGGATATTTAGTGAAAGACCTCACTAATATCGGATTTTAATAGGGAGGATGTAAATAATGGGATTGATTTTTAATATTGAAGAAGCTGTGAAAAATTCCGCATTTAATGTTTTACAAGAACCTATTAAAATGATTCTTGAAAATGAAACGGAAGCATTTGAAAAAGAATCTATAATTCCTAAAGTTTTCGTTATGAAGACTTCTGATAAATATAGAGAGGAATATAGAAGCACGACTGCAATGGATGGCTTTAAGCCAACAGAAGATATGGAGCCAGCTGGACTTTCTGACTTCGAGGAAGGATACAGTAAGCAATATATTTTCCAAACATGGACCAACGCTTTCATTGTGTCTAAACAAACAATCGAAGATAATCAACTCATGAGCATTGAACCAAAAGCTATGGGATTTATCAAATCTTATGGAAGAACAAGAGAAATTTATGCTGTTAATATGATTGGTGCAGGTTTAGGAAAAACTAATGCTGCATACAAGATTACTGCTAGCTCTGGTCTCGGCATGGATACTGTCGACGGAACTGTTGAGGGAACAAAACAACAATATTTCCACAACGCACACAAGCCAGTAGGTTATACTGCTAGTGGCGAGAGAAACTTTACTCAATCAAACAAGTTCTATGCTAACATCACTTGGGATGGTAGTGACCCAGAACTTGAAGAGAAAGTTATGGACGTTATCGGACAAGTAGAATCTCAAATGAAGAAATACAAAGACGATAAAGGTAATATTGTTCCAGTAAATCCAACAACTATTGTTATGTCTGAAGACTATAGATTAAGCGACGTTCTTATGAGAGGTCTTAAATCTAAATATGGTTCTAGGATGGATGGAAATGGGGTTAATTTACAATTTGGTAAATATACTCTTGTAATTTCTCCATACTTATCAGCAATCGATGGATTTGAGGATGCTGACCACGCTATTATTTTGCTCGACCCACAAAGAAATAGAGAAGGTATGGGACTTGTATGGTTCGACCGTGTTCCTCTTCAAATTGATTCTTATATCGACAAGAAATCTAAAGCAAATGTTTGGGATGGTAGAGCTAGATTTGGTGCAGGCTTTGGTGACTTTAGAGCTATGGCTTACATCAATCTTGCTGGTGGTGAAACCACTAACTCAACACAAATCACACCTCTTGCTACAAGCGTTAAACCTGTTAAAGTTGTTAATACAACAGCAGACCCAGTTAATACTAAAGAAGTAGGTGCTTAATATATTGGGGATTAATTTCCCCAATTACATGGAAAAAAGTTCCCTAAAGGTATGATTTTCCACTTGAAAGGAGATTTTATGAAAAAATGGAGTGAGATTAAGCAGGCAACTCTGAATAAGTTATTTCTCGACGAACAAGAGGCTCAACAGCAAGGTTATTTGAATAAATTTCAATATTTGGCAAACGAGTGTCTGAATATTATTTCTAATGGGGTTAAACCTAGAATTGTTACTTTTAGAGCCATGGTTATGGATTTATCTTCTTATACTAAACAAGTCGTCGGTAATAATTTCACTTACGACATAGATTTAAACTATATTGTATATGACCAGAATGGCGTATCTGCTGAGATTGTTCCAGACGAAGAAACTATTTATTATGTAAATAGAGGGGAGCAATATATATTTTCAGGTAATAATTTATTGAGAGTGCAACCTCAAGGAGGTTATGTTATTATGCCAGACAACTTTCTTAGTTTTGCTGATATGATAGGATATTTGAATGGCGAGCCAGACCCAACGATTGTTTATTTAGATGATAGACGTGTAACATTACCTGACGATGGGCGATATGTTCTTTATTATAACGCTACATGGGACGACATCACAACAAATGATATTGTGACCGATAATGTTTTACAAATAGATAGTTCTATCTTAAATTGTTTACCGACATATATAGCATCACAATGTCTATCGCAAGACGATATTACTAGGGCAGCAATACTTAAGAATGAATTTGAGTTGATGCTAGCAAGATTGGATGTGAATATCATGTATGAATCAAATCATTATAAAAGTGAAGGAGGGTGGTATTAATGAAAAAAGAGAAATTGTTAGAACTTTCTAAGAAGGGCATGAACTTTGAAATTAAAGTTCCTGCTGGGACATCGGTTGCAAACATAGAACAAGCAATAGCACTATTCATTATTGATAGTTCGAAGTATAGAGGCGTTAAATCCTCTACAACATTAGCGGAGATTGCACAATGGCTAACACAATTAGAAGAACACCTGTAAGTTTTGATATACCAGATTCTCCAGACTATAAGTTCTTAAATATTACAGATTTTAGGGGAATTGCTATTAGCGATAATCCTTTTACGTTAAGTTCTAACACCGCTAGCGATATATTAAATCTATATGTGGATGAGACGAACACATTAACCACCAGACCTCGATTAGAGAAATTTGTTTCATTAAAAAAAGACCATCCGAATTTAACAATGTTTTTAGGTTGCTATCCGTTATCGTTTGGGTTTTTGGTCCATTATATGGATGGTATTAATTCTTATGCTATTAATATTGCTATCGAAGTAAATGGAGAATTAACCTACTACGACGTAAACAATGGTGAGGTTATAAAAGGCAAAAAACTCACAGTGTTTGAACAAAATGATAGTGTTTATATTTTAGATGGGAATGATTATTATGTTATAACTTATGTGTTAGAGAATAAAAAATTATCAAACATTAGTTGTTCTTTAGTAGAAGGATATGTGCCTACGGTTTCGGTAGGAGGGACTAATTTAATAAATGGTTCTGCGTACGAGAGTTTAAATCTATTATCTTCTATGTACAAAAATACTTATTTTTGGGACGGAACATGGAATCCTAGTGAATTAAAAACATCTGATTTGGATGAAATAGAAAATAAATATATTAATTGGTTTGTGACACAGATTTCAGTATCTTCCAATAATCCTATCACACCATATCGTATTTTAGAGTCCTCTGTTTCAGGAATATCAAACACCAATGACAATTTAAGCGGGTTACGAATTATTACGACAAACGAGCAGTTTGAATTAGAAAGACATAAGTTCGAGATTGACAGTTACTCCTTGGAAAAAGTATATACAGTTCCTTCCGCAGAGTTACCAGATAATTATTCACAGTTAATGGGAGATGCGTCTTCTGACGGCGAAACCATTTGTATGTATTATTATTATCCTAACATGGCTGGTCCCTCCGACGAATTAGCGTGTGCTAATGGCGGAGCTTATGTTCAGCGCAACAACAAATGGTTTACATTAAAAAAAGCAGATACGGTTAAATGTAACATAAGCCAGAAAAGATGGAAAAATAGATATAATATAAGAATGAACGACACTGGAGATATAGTAGCTATTACTTATTGTGAATTTGATTCTAATTATAACGACTGGTCGCAATATGTAGAAGTTTTTAAATGGTCGGGTTCGGATTATGTATCATTATATAAATATAAAACCGATAATGTAGGTCAATATAATCAAGGTACATTGCCCTCAACATCGAAAAATTATACGATAGATTTATCTAGAAATGGGAACACCTTGGTTTTAGAGAGGGGAGATGTGTCTAAGTACTTAGTCGTAACAGGACTATTAACGGGTTCTTCATTTACCCCGTATGAGATTGAAGGAGAGCACGTTGGAAACAATTTCTTCAAATCTCTTTCATACGACGGAACATTATTTTTATTAAAATTGGGAACAAGCGAAGTTGTTTCGTTGTATAACATTGCATCGGCTTCTGATATTAGTTTGTTGACTTTAAGCGCTGACGCTGTAGCCCAATTAGGGAGTTTATCATACGGGACATTTTCGGAAGACAATGAAAAGTTTTATATAGTGACTAGGACCCCCACATCAGTAACTCCTGACCGAGGATATGTATTATTTAAGGAATTTAATGATGCAATATTTGTTTCGGAAGATAGAGCTGCAAACATGGGTGACATAGCACCGCTGGTGTCTATTGCGACAGATAATTTGTTATTATACTTTTATAGTGGCGCAAATACACTCAATTGTGAAAAAGTGTTTTTTGATTTTGAAAACACCGAACCTTTATTGACTATCACAAAAACGCTCTCAAACAACGACGATGAGTATACCGATTGGAGCATAAGACGAAGTCTGTTTAAAAAAGCATTATTAACAATAAGATTTAATAATAACAGGTGGTTTGGGGTTAAAAACACTTTATTTAGAACATTTAATAATGACCCGACATATATATCCGTTGATGATTATTCTGATTTGGGTGAAACAGACGAGAATATAACAGGATTTAACCTAGTCCAAGACGATTTGCTGGTCGCATATAAAGACAATTATATTTGGGCAATTACACCGACGACGTATAGTAGTGGAGACATAACATATTACGATTATAATTACCAAGAGACTAAAAACACAATAGGCAATAACGCTATCGGAGCTTCTATCGTATCTGCATATAGTGAATTACCTTTGCAGATAACCTACGATGGCATATACGCATTGAGCCAACTATCTAATGTGTATGCTAGTGATAGAATATCAGAGTCGATTTCAGATAATATAGCTAAAAAATGGCAAAAAGAAGATAAAAATATAGTACAAAAAGCTCAAACATTAAACCGTCTTTATTGGACATATGTGATATTAAGTTATGAAAAAATAACTAAAGTATATTTATTAGATAACAGAACGACATCGTGGTTTTATTGGGAATTGCCCGTTAAGGTCGTAAATGCCTTCGTAAAAGATAACACAGTATATTTCACTAATAATGAAGGTAACATATATACTTTGCAAACGTCGGAGATAATAAACAAATATAACCCAGACACAACAGAATATTATGACGACGGAGAACAAATTATCTCGTGGTTTTGGAAATCACAGATATTGCCTTTAGGAACAATCAATTATTCTAAACGCCTCATAGACACAACATTTATCTTTACTGACACTGATGCCACCGATGAATATTCTTTAGATTATAAATTCACAGCATATAGAAAAGTGGTTAGTCAAACTAACGCGACAACAATATCAAACCAATTAAATTATATACAATCCACAACGAAAAAAACATTAATAAATAGATGCAATTTTATTCAATTAGAATTATCCAATACAGTTGATGATTTGAATAGCAATAGATTACGTTTGGTTGGATTAGGTTTTAAATATGTATTATTGGAGGGATTATTATGATAGAACATGAATTAGAAAGTTCTAGAACAACATCTCAAACCCAAGACGTTAGACGTATAGCAGTCTTAGAAAAATGGTTCAGGTTCGAATATCCTGCACGATTGAATAAAATACAACGCTATTCTTATTTGGGATTAAAATTACCAGAGTCTAGATATGCTTTAGAGATGGAGGCATACAATAAAGAAAATGAACTCAGAAGACTGAGAGGGCAAGAAGAGTTGCCTTCTCCAAAACTTCAAGACTTATTTTAGGAGGAACTATGTTATTAGCAATTCAAATGCCACAATGGTTGACTGATTTTTGGACCGTTTATGGTAGTATGATTACGCCTGTTTTGGTCACATTGTTAGTGTCTTTGTTGACTTATATAGCAATTAAACTAAAATCAGACGCAAAAATAAATAAAGTGAAAGCTGATTTACAAATTCAGGCTTTAAAAGAAGTGGCTAACAGAGAAGACAATAAACCTCAATTAGAGGAACAATCACAGAAATTAGCAGAATTAGAAAAAGTTATTGCGTATTTAGCGGATATGTTTGATGTGGCTTTTCAAAATTCAAATTTGGACCCAGAGATTAAAGCAAATCTCTCAGCATTAATTAATAAAATTAAATACGGCAGTGAAGAAGACTTGGTTAAGCAATTAGAAGAAACTAATACAAAATTAAAAGAAGAAGTGGAGGCATTAAAAGAGCAGATGGCTCAAACAGTGACCGCAGAGGTCGAAACTGAAACTAGAAAAAGAACTAGGAGATAATAGACATGAAAAAAATTAAAAAAACAACGTGGATTAAAGCCGCCGCAATAGCGGTAACAGCAGTGCCTCCTGTTGTGGTATTGTGTCTTAATTTTCCTGTCTTTGTAGAAAGAACAGATAAAGCAATATCAGCCGCAGCTCTTTTAGTGGCTATTATATGTGCTTGTATCTTTAAAGATGCCACGAAGAAAATTTTTCAAACTCCGAGTGCTTTTAAGATTTGTCTTATTGCATTTATATTAAGCTATATTTCAATTTCTCTGGGCGAACAAATACTTCAGATTAGTGCAACAGCATTAATATCTGGAGCTTGTGGAATACCGCTTAATATGTGGTATAATTATGAAACAAAACCTGCTACAGCAGATGAAATGATAGATGCCATGAAGGACTTACTAAAACCAAATGAAGGTGGTGAACAGAATGAAGAAAATAAATTGGACGAAAGCAATTAAAAACTGGTTAGCTTTTGGTATTACCGTTTTATTATTAGTTGTGTTGTTTGGTGTTATTTTTGTAACACTAGATTTGGCTACGCCTGGTCCTTCATTCTTTTTGGAATTAGGGATTATTATTGTTTTAACGTTTTTGATGAGATTTTTCTGGTACGATTTTGCAGAGGATAAAAGACTTAATGAAGAAGACTTGCTACAAGAAAGAGATAATTATTTTAAAATGGTAGATGAGGTCGTTAAAGACACAAACGATTTAGATAAATATCTCGTATTATTAAATCAGGAAAATAGAGACCACTATATTAAGAATAAAATAGGATGTAGAACTGCAAAAAATTTAGCCAAGAAAACTAAATGGATATGTTTTTGGCATCCGTCATATAAAAAATTATCTGAAGCTGAGATAGGTGAGATAAGATATAATAAATTATATTTTAAGATTCAAAGAAGAGCGGATAGATTACGACCAATTAAAAGCGATGAGATTATGGCTTTATCGGATAAAGAAATATTATATGACGTTAAAAACTATCGTAAAACTAAAAAAAGAACATATCAAATAGTGTCTACGGTGTTATCTACAGTGTTTACAATACTAATCGCTTCTATTGCATTTAGAGAAATTATGCTCGACTGGACTAATGTATTTAGATATGTGACTTACTTATTCTCTATTTTATCTACGATAGCAATGACAGTATTGAAAGCATATCGAGTAACAGGAGATGAAACAAAAGATTGGTATAGTAGATTAAAATTTGTATTAGATAAATACGCTTGTTATAAAGAAAAGGAGGTTTCAGATGCCTAATAGTTTGTATACGGGAACAGCGAGCGATTGGACTGACGTGTTTAAAGAATATTCCACAACAGAAAACGGTGTTAGTTTGTGGGAACAGGCTTTGACGGGTCTACAACAAAACGCAGAATTACAATCTCAACTCGTTCAATCTTCTGTTGATTATGATATTTCTCAAGCATACGCCAATTATTTACAGAATCAACGACAACTGTCTCAAGCCTCTAATCTAGGAACAGGTTTTAAAGAACAATTAGAATCTAACTTGCAATCCTCATATCAAAGTGCTTTTGGGCAAGCGGAAGCAAAAAAAGCCCAAGGCTTATACGATGTGGCACAAACATATCAGGAGGGGGTAACTAATTTAGAAAATCAAGCCATTGAAACGGGAGAAACGTTGTCTGGTTTGAGTAATAGAGTGTTTGAATATTTAGAAACCTATGGTGGTGCTATTCCTGGATATGAAAAAATAAACTGGGCAGGAAATCTCGAGGAACAAGGGGTGTATACGAGAGACGAAAATAATAATTTAGTATTAACCGAAAAAGGTTCTAATGCATTGTCGTACGCGTTGTTAAACAGGCTGCCCGTGGACGAAACATCTTCTACAAGTTTTGAGGAGTGGTTAGGCACCAGTTATACAGATGAGCTTGAAACCTATAGACAAAACTATGATATTTTACGAAGCGGCTTCGGTATAGCTCCTGGAACTACCGCACTGGATACTGAACAATATGAATCTAGTACAGAAAGAATAAACACTGAAGAACAGATAGATAGGGTATCTAAATATCAAAACACATTCACTACAGAAAATATAGATAAAATATTGAATAGAAACGGCGAAGAAGGTTTACGGCTAGAGGTCAAATCGTCCTTAGAAGACATTTTTAATATATCTGATGAAGATGCAATAACAGTTAGCAAGGGAACACTCGTTGATGGTCCTAGCGGCATATCAAATGCACCTGTAACATTGCTCAGTAGTGGCGGTGCAGGAACAGCAGGTAGCATCGCTAAGTTAATATCTGGAATTAATCCTACAGATAAGATTAAATCGATAGTTCCTATTAAAGTAGATATTGATTCTTCTGCGTTAACCACATTTGAAAAAAATCAGTTATTGCAATTGGGTGCTAGTGAAAATGACGGAAAATTATCTTTTCAATTAGGACCAGTGTCTTATTCTAACACAATATCTTATAGTGATTTTTATAGCAAACTAAGCTCTTCGGATTTTATCGCGTCGGCTCAGGATAGTGACAAGACTCTCATCGGTGTAAACCCCAATGGCGGAGGCTTCTCTGGTAGTGGAGGCGGAGGAATCGGAAGATTCTAAAATTTAAAAGGAGATAAATATGGCACTTAAAATACAACAGCAATATACAACACAAGCTGACGCTTTATACAGCATGGCTCAAGGCTCTAAGTATTTTGATGAATCGGCATATTCGCTTAGTTTACAACAAGGCAGAGGCGATGAGTTTATAATGGCTGTTCTAGGGACAGAAGATGCGACTACTCCTGAGACATTTAACAACTATTACTATAACAAACTACAAGGAACAGATAAACTCGACTATCTATCAACCGAATTTTATTTAGACAGAAACCAAACAGATACAGACGAACAAGGAAACACCTACAATGTTTATGACAAAGCAATAGAGTATTTTGATTATCAGGTAGAACAAATAGAAGCAGAAGAAATCTATAACAACATGAGCGGGTTTGAGAAAGGACTCGCCACTGCTGGAGTAATGTTAGGAGAAGCTTTTAATGCGGTCTATAGCACTATTGAGAATGTGCTTGACGCGTTAACTCTGGCTGGCGGTGTTTTAGCCGATGCTGTAACAGTAGGTCAATTTCATGAAGAAATTAGCGAAGGTACTAAATGGGCAATATCACAAGACTTAACAGGAACAGGTGCTATAGGCGATGCGTTATCAGATTTTAGAAGCAAGTATACAGCAATAGATGAAAATGGTATTCTTAAATTTTTAGACGATGTTATTGTTGGGACCGCTCAAATGGCACCATTGTTTATTCCTGGCGGAAATGTTGTTTACATGACGTCTATGGCGGGCATGAGTGCTAGGGATGCTATTCAAAATAACCCAGATATTGACTTGTTAAATCTTACTGCATACACAGCACTAACAACAGGACTCGAATATGGAACAGAATGGCTATCAGGAAAAATATTCGGTGGTGCCGATTTCATAGGAAGTAAACTTACAGGTCAAACAATGAGACAATCTACAAGTCTTCTGAAGAGATTAGGTCTCGATTTTACTTCTGAATTTATGGAAGAATCTATTTCTGAATTTATAGGAAGTGCTTTAGATGTTTGGCTCGTTGGCGGACCTAATTCTCAATATGCTTCATTTACTGATGTTTTATGCGCAGGATTAATTGGCGGAACTATCGGCGGATTATTGAGCGGTGCTAATGTAGCCACTACTCGTAACATGGGTGTGACTAAAGATGGTAAATTAGTAGATTTTAAAACAGCGAGAGACGCAGGATTAGATGTTAAAAAACTTTCTAAAATAGACACTTTAAACTTACAATCATCACTTCAAGAAGCCTCTGTTGCGACTAGAGCTAATCAAGTAGAAGAGTTTTATGCCAAATATCAACAACGAGGCTTGACTCGCCAACAAGCAATAGAAAGACATCAAAAAGAATATAATAAGGCTGTAGTAGCTCAAAAAGAACAGCAAAAAACTCTCAGCGATGGTGTTGCGGTCTTGTCTAAAGTTATGCAGTGGGCTGGTGTAAAAGGATTTGCTAAGGGTGTAGATTTAGCTAATGCAACTATTGAACAAAAATCTCGTTTAATCAGAGAATATACAGAATATAAACCGTCTACTGTTGTAGAATATGCTAAAGTGGAAGGAAGATTAAACGCTCTTAACCCAGATTCTAAAGCTACTATAGTAGAAGATATGACCGCCTCTCAGCTACAAATAAAAGATAAATTCAAATCCGAGTATGGCGTTGATGTTTACTTCGCTAATTATGCGGAAAGAGATGGTAATGTGAAAAATCATAATGTTGTCATAGACGAGAATACTATTGTACTAGACAATAATATGTTCGAAAATGCCGATTATGATTATATTATAAATAAAGTTGCCAAACAAATGCTTGTCGAAACACTGCAATATAGAAGCGGTGTATTAAGCAGAAAAAACATAAATAAGCTCAAAAGAATGTTGTTCAAACAACAGGCATATAATGAATCTCGATTTGATACTGCTGAATATTTAGACAGTACTTCTGTTGATACTATTGACAATAGTGAATTAGAATTTTATGCAAAAAAACAAGCCGAATTGTTATCCCAAATGTTGCTCTTTGATAAATTCACAATCAATAAAGTATTTATCGGAAGCCCTAATATATTTATGCGAATATACGATTGGTTGAAGGGTAGAGCTGACTTTTTTAAAAATTTAGGCAAAAAGAATGCAATAAATAAAATTCAATATAATTATGTTCTAAAAACTCTACGCTCTTACGAAGATGCTGTTGTAGAATATTCTCCATCGAGAAAAGCTCTAGAGCAAGCAATGGACGTTATGAGACCTAACGAATTTGCTGGAAGAAGAATGGTCGATAATTACGAAGATAATAAACCTAAAGAATTTAAAGATTGGGGATTCATTCCAGAAGAAAAATCACAACGAGCTCAAACAATATATCAATGCCGTATGGATTTAAACACCTTAACCAAAGGACAATTTACGTATGAAGATGCGTTTAATCCAGACATTTATCCATCGGATTTCATTGCTGAGATTAGTGCTAATCAAGAGCAAGGACAAACTTTTGAATATGTTTTACAAGAATATTTATTAAGAACCTATGGTTTACAGATAGATACAAAACATCGACAATTAGTAGAAGCTATTCATTTTAGAAACTATAGTTCTTCTGAATTTCAATCAGATTTGAACAAATTATATAATAATAGAATGTCTTTAGAAGAATTTAGAAGAAAATATCAAACAGTTGGAGATATATTCAATTCTGAATTCGATAACATGATATTTAATGAAGATACTGGCGAGACTCTGAGAGATGTTGATTTAATTTTTGTCGGTGTAGATAGAGCTAATCATCCTGACACGTACGGTTATACTGAAACAAATAGCCAAACAGGGAGAACTCAGGTCGTCGTATATATAGACACTAACATCGCTAAAACTAAAGACCGCATATTGGAATTTTCAGAATTAGAACACACAATATATCACGAAACTCAGCATATAATTTCTAACTGGACCAATTTGCCTGCTGGCGGTTCTCCGAAGGCAATAGCCGACGCCCTAAAACAACAAAACCCTATGCTTATAAAAAAGATATGGGATGCTACCATGAATATCTCTTACGAAGAAGCTGTAGAGCAAGGATATACTGCGGCAGAAATTAGAAATGAACTTGCTGAATACATTTATGATAATTTAGCGGGAGAACTTTTAGCTAGTGGTGATAGCTTAACCCCAACCGAGATATTTACTAATAAGGACACATTTGATATTGAATTTGGCGAGACAACTTTCAAAATTACTGGTTATGGAAGATTTTCTGATATATCTTTCGAAGGAGCTTATCCTACTGATAATATCGTACAACAAAGAGCGGACCCAAAGAAAAACCCATTAAAACGAATTAGGGGTGAAACCACTAATGCATTAAAAAGCTTAGCAGAAAAAGGCAGTTGGAAAAACGAACTACTAGATTTAATAGACGATATGAATTATAAAGAAAATGGTGTCGAGTATATTTCGGGTGTCGGCGATGCACGAGCGACCAATGAAGCTATTAGAGTACTTTATCCTGATAATATATATGCCACTACAGTAGAATATGTGGATGAAATTATAAATGTTGGTCTTGCATACGCAGAACAGTATGCTAAAATAGCACCTAAGAACGAAGACCCAAACACCCCTCATACTTTAGAAGAAATAAAGCCTATAGTTGACGCATGGTATGTTGAGCAACAGCAAAAAGATGCTGAAACTATACAGAAATTAAATGAAGAATTACCAGAGGCTGCGAGAACTATAGAAGGCACAGATAAATTGCAAGAGACAATAAATAAATTGCCGAGCAAAGTATTTGATAATCAAAAAGATATTCTTCCTCAACAAGTTAAGAAATGGGTTAGCGGTAAAACAGAAGCGACTAATTACGAACGTCCTCGTAGACCATTTTTAAATAGAGACTTCAAATATAGTATTAATGATACCAAATCAATAATATCTGCATTAAAATCTGATATGGGAACAAAAGTTAATGAACGAGCGTCGTCATCTTTGAATTTTGCAGAAAATACAGATGAAGGTTCGGGTGGCTCATCTGCTATAGACGTTATTGCTTATAATGCGGGATTATCTACAGAACAAATATCTGATACTCAAAATTATTTAGAGTTATCTAATGCTCGTGCTGCTGAAACACTAGAAGAGTTAATGCCTAAAGTGTCTCTCAATGCGACGAGAGGTTTTGCTGAGATTGAAGGTATACGACAGTATGCAAAATCCTTAGAAGACGCCGATACTGCTAAAGTAAATGCTGAATTAGACCGAAGAAATTGGAAAAGTAAAAAAGAGTATGAAACAGAAATTAAAACCATCAAAGATGACTTAGCGTCTGTTAAAAATTTAACTTACAGAGAATCACAAATAGTAAACACCGACACATCTAAATTCACTACACCACAACAATATATTGACTATCTTGCTGATTTAAACTATGTTTTAGATAGTCGCCCTAGAACAGAACAAGAACTTAGAAATTATGTAGATACTCAACTCAATTTCATTATGGAAAATATGAGTAGCACGGCGTCTTTAGATATGGTCGAAGAGCTAATTCGTGCTGTTGAAGGAACTTCTTTATCCGACGAGACCTTGGCTAGATTGAACGAAGCTGATTTATATACTCGAGAAGAATATCGCACTCGAATAAACGAACTAAAAGACCGAGTGGCTTTACAGAAAAATCTAACAGAAGAAGAGCGTGCGTTATTAAACACAAATGAACTCGAATTTACTACAGTAGAACAGTATCGACAATTGTTGCAAGATTTACAATATACCTTAGAAGAACATCCTACGGTAGAACAACAAATAGAACAAGTGGTTAAAGAAACTGCTCCAGAGGTTCGTGAAACTGCTACTAAAAGAGCAAAGGAAACCGCTAAAAAACCAAAGGCTAAGAAACAACAACAACAACAACAACAACAACAACAACAACAACAACAACAACAACAACA